>Ga0126336_10002207_pt1 | contig 10936 bp, 9 predicted proteins | sample SidCmetagenome_FD_92530 | JGI IMG/M metagenome (GOLD analysis project Ga0126336, IMG submission 92530) | Coral microbial communities from El Islote,Puerto Morelos, Mexico - Siderastrea C C metagenome | ecosystem: Host-associated > Invertebrates > Cnidaria > Coral | place: El Islote,Puerto...
TGGTGTCAATTTAGGATTTCATCCACAGGCTCAGAAGTTAGCAGTAGAACCCATTTGTACAGCATTATAAAGTTCTTCTGACTTGACTCTGATGATGACTTTCGCTCAAGTTGTCGAAATGTCAGTTAATGTCACCAGAAACAGTCGTTCTCAGGACTACACTCACCCGGCCGCTCATACTTCACCGACTTATATGATATGACTCCTGAATTCAAACCATTTACATTTTTAAGATTACTGTAGGAACGTTCTGCTCAATCGGTTTTAATTTATTTGGTTATAATGCAATGTTAGTACTAATCATAACAAAATTAACGATTTAAAAACAAAACAAAACAAAAAACAGTACCAGGTACTGCTGCAGAGTTTTCATATGGACACTCGCACTTTGGAATTTTTTTTAGAGAATCAGCAGTTACTAGATTACATGAACCGAGCATTGACCCTGGGGGAGGGGGTACTCAAGTATAATCTGGGCGGGTATGTGCGGCCTGAGTCTCCAAAATAGGACCCCGTTTTAGAAAGATTTTGTATTCAAAATGATACCCCGTTCTAGAAATAGGTCCATTTTTAATACCCGTTCTAAAAATGGAGAAAATTGCAATAGCCAGGTTATTTTTACGTTATTTCTTTGTTTGTTTCGTTATTTCTTTGTTTCTGCATAACACCAATGGAATAATATTACAATCACCTACCTTGGCCACTTAGAATTCCACAACTGGTTGTGCAACGAAGCAGACAGCAAGAGAAGACAGCCAACCTGTTTAAGAATGACTCACGAAGGGACTCCCGAACCGATTATGACACTTAAAGAAAAATTGTTAATTGAAGAATAGACTGCTTGTTGTATTACTACAGAATTAAACCCCGATTAAATCACAGGAAGTCACATGTTGCTCTATTTATTATAAATAAGTCACCCAAGAAGTCCATTTTCAGATCTCGGCAGGAAGTATGGAAAATGACACCCAAAGGTGATCCTTTCAAATTGAATGGTGTACCGCGACTCCGGGATCTTAACCTTTAACTTATTAGATGAACCCAAGGTGAATCAACTGTCTCTACATATCGCGGTCATTGCCACTTGGGTTTCCTTGCACTTTACTTTTTTCATCCCAGACTCTTCACCAGTGAGTATTCCTTTCGCAATTTTGCGGTGATGAGATGACAAATTTGACAACAGGTTTGACATGACGTGTTGAAAAAACTTTGCACATCTTACTAGTGTTTGCCGATCCTGGACCACGTTTTAACGTTTTTTAAAGGGTAAAAGGGCTGTTTCTTAAGGACGATTTATTTCTTTAGTGCAACCGGAGCTGTTACATGATAATTTGTGCTATTTTAAGGCCGTATTGCTAAGTGATCATGCAGCTTTGATTCACTATGTAATAAATAGATAAATTTTAATCTGCTCATCAGAAGTAGGTTTCTTGTGTAATCACAATGCGGTATATTCTGACGCAATGTCCCTCCCCGCTCGTCGCGTCGGAACCAAGCGCGCGTTATCGAAGGCGTTATTACACGATAACTACCTTACAATACGCCTACTGCGCGCAACACGGGATGCAGCAATTTGTTCGTTGCGTATTTTTTCTAGTTTTAGTTAAGAAAACTCTCTATTAATAATTTCAAATGACTGCTGACAATTTTAAACTTTCGTGCGTTCGAATATTATACCCCGTTCTAGGAAACATCTCTAAAATGGATACCGCGCTCTAGATCAGGAGTCTCAAAATCACGACCCGTTGGGCGGCACATACCCGTATAGGTATTGTGGGGGAGTACCCCCACCCGGGCCCTGGCAGTGAAATGGTCAAGATCTACATGACCACAATTTTCTCAACTACTCATAACCGTTTTTGTTTAATTTACAACACCGTATTCCAAATTTAACATATGCGATGTGATTAATAAACATTTAAATCATGACGTGTTGTCTGTAAATCATGCCTGTTTGTTTCCCCGCTTATGAGTGCATGGCTAATTTCTAGGATAGTGTTTTTTTAATGAGCTTTGAAGGAGATTCTCTTTGCTTCCTCCTTTAACGAAAGGTGAAAACAACAACAACTAAGTCGTTGTCTCGTTGTTTCCAGTATCAAAGTGTTTCATCGTGTCACCACGTTGAAGGCGTGTCAGCTGCATGATCCACTCACAAAATTTTCGAACACTGCTTACCCAGCGATTCTCGCATAGTACTGGCTGATGGGATCTTTTATTCAAATTTTCTGATCCCAAAACTTTTCCTACCTCCCTCTGGGTGCCCATTGTAGGTGAGAGCGAGAACACGGCTAACACTTGAGACTAAACTTTCGACAGGAGGAAAGGCCATGCGTGACCACTTCGTCGACGCTAGAGAAGTGTAAACTCACAAATAAGCTCAAACGCACTAACGTACTGAAAAACTAACACAATAAATCATTTCTCAACTAACGGTATCAGTTGAACGCTGTGTGGAAAAGTGTTCAGTTGAACTGACTACACCATTAAGGCCTTCGAACAGAAAACGCGCCTCCACTACGTCACTTCTCGATCTGACAAAGGCTCTTGATGAGATGAATTGAGAAGCGTTATGGATCGTTATCGCACCCCGGAGCTCTTCAACCTTTTCTTCACCCAGGTACTTCTGTATGCTCTGAAAGACCTCTAATATAGGCATCTACTTAGATACCGCCTAGATGTGCGACTGTTTGACATGCAACGTCTCACTGCAAATACCAAGGCACTGGAAATACGTATCACTATAATCGCTTTTTTCTGGTGGTTGTACTTTCATGGTTGACCAAAGGAACTACTTCCAGTCTATTGTAGACTGGTCCTGGAAGGCATCCAGGCTGTTTGCATGATCTCACCATCGGTCTCGGAAAGACAGACCTAAGTCATTCCTACAGTCAGCCCCACACAGTGTTATGTAGCTGAAGAACGTCGACACTTTTAAGCACCTAGGAAGTACCTCTGAAGTGATGGGTTCGTTTATGGGAAGATCAAAGTGAAAAACTACCTCTCCTCTGCGGAGGCAGACACATAAAAAAACGGTCAGAGCAATTTCAGAAATGCTCTCTTCCTGCCATTTTGCAGATATGCTGGGCGTCAATCAAGAAATCCTCGTCAAATCCGGCACCTCAAGTTCTTAAATGCCCAGACTCGATGGATTGGCAATATCGTCTGCATGGCCAGTGCAAGAATCAGCTAAAGCAACTTTTCCACAGAAAGGGGGTACATGTCATCTTCAAAAATGTAATAGCCGAATCTTCAACAATGGCAACAGATGGTAATTTAGTTACTACTGACAGGACCGATTGGCCTGCACTTTCCAGGGTGGCAAGGGGACGCCTGTGTGTGCATCGAACTTTGGTCTCCGAAGCCATAATTGATGCACAGCGTATCGCCTTTATTGAGGTGTATCCAATAAGTTTACCATTATTGTAAACTAGATGCTTTCTGTTAGTTTTGTTGCGGTGTTCTCGGTTAACGAGAGACCGCCATGATGATTTACATCTACTGTTTCATTCTTTAACCACGTATTCAAATTAGCATTTCTTGTCAATTTATACTTGGACAACAGACTCCCGATCTGCATATAACCTAACTAATTTTACAACAAAGCTGTCTTATTGTGTCCTTCATGACGTGTTTCACTTCCCTCATTTTCCAGCAGTAAAGGATCGGACTTAGAGAAGAGTTAATGTAGGTTAGCGTTGCTGCAGATCTCCAAGCAAGAGCCGCACTTATTCCACTCCTTCCGTTTATACGTACTATTATAACAGAAAGGACAAACGAAACATGCAAACAACTAATGCCGACTGAACCCACGCAATGCTAGAAACTGTCTTCTTGCATCGCGCTAATTGTTCAGTGTTATTCCTTCTCCATTCGGTTGTCCTGGGTGAACATGTAGTACTTGAGCTTGATGTTGTCGAAGTGTGAGGAAGATCTTCGTGTACGAAAAGACTGAAATGACAACGGAAAGTATTAAAATTACAATGATCACAGTGAAGGCGATGAGAATACTCTACAACAAGAACAGAAATCCAGCTGAAACACCGGTTAACCAAAAAATTACAAAAGCACGTACTCGCCTTAAAGTTACAACGCTTCTGTACCTGAGCCACAACAACAGGGCGAGAAATCTCTCCACACTTATGGCGGTCGATGTAATGGTGGATACTTCACGGAAAATAAAACTTGTAGCAATGTTTACTGCCGTAGCATAGCGTAAAGTATTTTTGTCCATATTTACTACAGATCTCAATATTACTGTGGCAAAGAGCGGTTCCGAAATAAGGCCAACACAGTGGCAAAGAGCGGTTCCGAAATAAGGCCACCAAAAAGATCAGTGACTGCAAGGCAGCGAAATAACAACTTTGTTGAATGGTAAGAAAAAAGACACTTTATGGCGAGCAATCAAAATCAGAATATTGCCCAGCGATGTGGTGATGGAAAGGAAGATGTTTGTAGCTGAATAAAATACAGTTATCGCCTCGAGTAATGTCCCTTCTTGGTCAACCATACTTTTGTAGCTTTCATTACCAACACAGCTCGCCATTTTTTGGGTGTTGAATAAACACTCTGTTTTACTTTAATTTATCATGATTGTGGATGGCCGTTATCGGCTACTTTAGGCTGTGTGGGGTTCTGTGTCAACACGTTTAAATATTACTTAATTTATTGCATCGTTGTAGCTACATGACCCTTAAAAGTAACATTATTTGCACTGAATGCGTGACTGGAGCGCATCGCGTGTAGGTCCAATAGCGGTTTTCACAGATAACTTTACTCATTTGCTTGACGATATAACTGATCGTGCATGGGAGGCAAATTCGGGCAGAAACTGTCAAATTGCGCATATTTCCTCGAGTCCACGTTCGAGTGTATTGTAATACAAATGATAAAATTGCTTGTGAAAAGGGCTTATAACAGCTGCCCACGAACTTGCCCAGCTCATAAGTCAATCAGATGTACTTAAATGTAGATTTCAAATTACTCGGACGATTACTAAGCTACTCTGTCTAATGGAAGCCAACTGTAACCAGTCAGTCACATCTCATCATTGATGCGATTAATGGACAAATATGTCGCATTGCAATATTACTCCTCTGACAAGTGAGATACTGTATGTTAATTAAAAAAAATATTATGACTAAAACTTTTAAATATATACCGCGTGCTGTGATTGGCCAATACTCGGGGCCTGGATATTTATTCTTGTGCGATATAATTTTTTTTGTGTCAAATAAAACTGATGCGAGAGTTTTGAATGCTTTCCGGTAAACTGTTTCATTCACCCCAATCCGCCACGGCTCACTTTTCAAGTAGTAGTGTTAGGCACAGCCATATCATAAACTTCTTATTACCTCTCACTAGCTCGGGACCTTACTGGTAGAAAAATTAATCAAAATATGCAGTCTTGGTATTCATTTCGGTTGGAATCAGTCCCACCTCCTTACAGCTGCATGCGGGGCTAAATAATAAAGAATAAAATGCGGTCGACCTCTACACTAGAACACATTAAAAACTTGATATAAACCATGCATATAACACTCTTTCTTCTCTAAACATAGAGACAGTTTATATTGTATTCGTGTACAACACGAAGCATTTGATGCATTTCTCCAACTCATCTGCAAGACCCAGAAGCTTCTTGATTACCTCTGGTTCTTTGTCTCGGTTTCCTCTTCGATGGGAGTCGATCTCCATCGCTGATATCACCATGATATAAATATCAGGCGGGAGAAATACAGCACTAACCGCGAATAGACCGATTCTTGCTGCATTGCCAGCTGCTCCTATGGATCTCAGCACTCCTTCTATTCCTTTGCTAGCAGCTGCGATAGCTGCCCTTGCACCATTTTTGCCACGGAGTTTTTAACCAGCATAACAACATTTGTATCGTAAGTGAGGTGATTTTTTCAAACTACCCGCTGATACCTTGGACACATCGCGATAAAGCTCGTTCAAAAGCCTCTGAACAGGTTCTTGTGCATTTCGATCAGCGTCAATAATTTCATGTGCCACTGTCAACCTTGATTTGAAAATTCTACTTCTCACGATACTCGAGCCAGCCGCAGTTGCCCCACCTCCAGCGCACATTGCTCCTCCAACAGCAGAGAGGATCAACGAAGTTCCAAAACTGACAGCAGCAAGACCAAAGCCAGTCGCCACCAAAATGAATCCAGCTATCGAGAATGACGAACCAGACACTTTGGCAATGTGAACATTCTTGTGGTGCTCCCTAAGCTCGTTCGTCAATCTTCGCAAAGCCTTAACTGTTTCGCAGCACTTTGATGACCACAACTGGATGCTATCTGTGAGCTCTTCCAAGCATTTGATGAGGTCTTTTGGCTGTTCTTGCAAAGTGCCTTGCCAAAAATTTCGGTGATTCAGTTGTGCTGGGTATATGTTTATCTTTGACCTCGAATCAGTTTTCTAGGAACAGGAATAGCTTTGTTTCCATTTGCATTACAATACGATCTAACGTCACGTTGAGGCCTCACAACTTCGGGAATGAAAAAACGGAGGTATCTGTATTGAGTTGTTTGTAGACCACGAAAAAAGTATCTTCATCAGAGAAGTCCTATCTTCATTTATGCCAAATAAAATACGGCTGCATGCATTAACCATGCCATGGTTAAGCCTATTTCGTCAGCTCGGCATTATATTTATCAATTAGAATTTTGAACTAAAACGAGGCTGTGATTTCACGAAGAGGCCTAGGAGATACTGAGTGTATCCCACATGTGTTAAAATTGGTGTCAGCGATAACGTTTTGCTGGTTAAGCCTAGCATTGTATCAATTTTCTCGGAAAAGGAACAGCCCTTCTCTCTAATTTGCACTACAGTGCGATGCAATGTGGAAGGGAGAAAGTCAAGGACAGGAACTGCAATACAGCAGAAAGTGTATGTATTTCGGCTAGATGTCTGTTTTTCCTAGAGTGCATTCGAGCACCACGAAAAAAGTAATGATATCTTTATCGTTAACAAGAGACAAGCAGCGGATTTGTTATGTATACATCCCGGTTTGAAACGGCGGCAAACATCAAATTCCTTCCCATAAGAATGATGTACGTAAATCCAGTTCCATGATTTATTGTAAACAGAGCAACATTTGCTATGGTTACGCCTGTTTCGTAGAACAATAGTTATGACGCTCAACCCTGTAGACTGTCACTCACCTAGAGCTTTTGGCCAGTGAGAGCCATAATATCTGTAAAAAAGGCTGTTTGCACGAAAGGTCTCTGAAAGCCTTGAAGATATTTTGCGAGTGAAGTAGGTGGCTGTTGTTCGGAGTGACTCGATTTAACATGGGAGAGCTGAGTAAGCTTTTAAAACAAGCTGAAGAGCTTAAGACTTTGTTCGACGATTCTATTAGGAAACGAAAAGCATCTGTTAATATTTTGCGAGAGTTAGCCGACGAATTAATGACCCACCATAACAATGTGTGCATCGCACAAGTGGCAGGAAGTTCTACTGCGGTAGCCGGTTTCGTACTTGTGGCGGTTGGCTTTGGTCTTTCTTTTGTCACATTTGGAACATCTCTTATACTTTCTGGAGTTGGTGGGGGAATTTGTGCCGCTGGTGGATTGACAAGTGCTGGTTCTTCGGTGGCAGAGGCCCGCATCCAAAGGGACACTTTTAACAAAGCTCAGAAAATTATCGACGAAGACCGAGAAGCCATTAAAGCCATTAAAAAGCTCTGGGAGCAATTTGAAGGAGAAGCACAGCGAACAGAACTGTGGAATGGAGGCAAGGTGGTGGGCAACACTGCGGCCATGATAAAGAGCTCCGTGGAAACCGGTCTCAAACTGTCCAAAGCTGGTCTCAGGGTTGGCGTAACAGCTGCCAGCGAAGGTGGTGAAGCCCTGTTTCGCGGCCTCAGTACAGCTAGCAGAGTCGTTCACATTGGTGGCTTTGCATTCAGCGCTGTCCTTTTGCCACTCGACATCTACACATTGGTAACTAGGTCGATGGAAATCGATGCATCTCGGAAAGGCAAGAAAGACAAAGAGCCGAAAGCAGTAAAGGAGCTGCGTGAGCTTGCAGATGAATTGGAAAAGGATCTGCCGGATGTTGAGGAGCTTGCTCAAAAACTAGATAAATTTCTCTTAATGTAAACCTGGTTAACTTTTGTTTGATAAACAAGAACGCATAACACCACTTTAGAACACTACACTAATGAACTTTGAAGGCGACTTATTTCGGTTTTCAAGTGACTGCTGAACTTGAACGAAGGCAATCATTTTAGAGCTTGTCAGTTCAGCTACTTGACCGTTCACTGCTAAAGAATCCGAACAGATCAAACTATGTTAGCTTGCACAGTACCTGTAAAAAGCCCTTAGACGATCTGGGGAAAGCAGAAAATAGAATTTTAAGTATTTTGCTCACATTTGCTCCTTGAGTGTTCCTGTCGTTATATTCTTAAAAAATTACTGAATAAACTGAATAAACAATCGATTCCCTTAAACCGCCGGGCATTTACGTATTTATCGGCCTTTCAGTAAAATGAGGCAAGAGGAGGTCTTTCTTCGAGTTAATACAGTATAATCGAACAAGGCTCGATAAATACATTCAGCTTTTGCCGAACACAGACTCACTGATTCATATGTTGAGGTTAATCACAGTCACCCCATGTGTTTTGTGTGTGATGAGTTTATGACAAGGTCTGAAGTTGGAGACCGAAGCGATTGAAATATCTAGAAAAGCTCGAAATAAAGAGTAGTTATGTTCACTTAATTGCCTTTTCCTTTGTTCAGCTCACCTCAGCTGCAACCGAATATCCAATGATTTAAAAAAACCAGTGTATCCCGCATCTGTTGAATTTAGTTGCAGTGATACCGTTTTGTTGGTTAAGCCTAGCATTGTATCAATTTCCTCGGAAAAGGAATAGCCCTTCTGACGTATTTGCATAACCATGTAATCGAAAAGGAAAAGGACGTATATTATTGTAGTCGGGGTTTTGTTATTAAATGTAAGGCTATGGTTAAGAAGTAACGAGCTTGGTGTCTGTTTTTCGCAGATTGCATTTGGACACTACGAATTAAATCTTTACATTTTTATCGTGTAATAAGCGAGGAGCGCAGACTTGTTAATATAGCCATGAATGTTTGAATTGGAAAAACGCCAAATTCGTTTCCATGAGAAAGATGTACGTAAATCCAACTCCATAATATATTGTAAATAAACAGAGCACCATTTGCTATGGTTACACCAATTTCTTAGATCAATATTTATCACCCCCAATCCTCCAGACTGTCACTTACGTAGAGCCTCAGGCCAACGAGAGTCTTGATCACAAAGAAAGGCTGTTTCCACGAAAGGTTTATATATGATTCAAAGATATTTCGGAAGTGAAGTAGGTCGTTGTTGTTTGGAGTGACTTGATTCAACATGGGAAAGCTAAGTAAGCTTTTAAAACAAGCCGAAGACTTTAAGTCTTTGGTCGACGATTTCATTAGGAAGCGCATCTGCCGATTTTTTCCGCGGAGAGTTTTGTAACCGACAAACTAATTATCCACCATAATTATATAGCTGGTTAGTTAGTCCAATATTGTCAACCCAAGTATTATCCTTTAATTTCTGAGAACTGTCCAATTAAGGACTAATTTTGGATAGTTTCAATTAGGACTTTCAGTTAAAATACACAAGCTGTCCAATTTAAGAAAAATAGGACAGTTTGTCTGAGCCAATCAAATCCGTGAAAAACAATACTGAGAGAAACCAGCCAATCAACACAAAGCATAGCGTCAGCACTGTAAACGGGACGTCTTGTCGCATTGTAAGTTGACAATGGCGGAATTCCGTGAAGATTTGCAATTTTTTCCATTTCTCATAATCTTTTCAGCAATAGTAACGCAAATGAGAGATTTCCTACGTTGTCAGGAGAGGAGCTAGCTAACCTTAGAAGCAAAAACCAAAACCAAAACACCTCAAAGAGTACAAAAACTTGGCTCAAGGTTTTCAACGAGTGGCGAGCGCAGCGTAACGAATCGAGACAGTTAGAAGATATCCCTCGCGAAGAGCTAGATGCAATTCTTTGCCGTTTTTTTTGCTGAAATTTGAAAAAAAGACGGTGACGAATACGAACCAGAAAGCCTGGCTGTCATGCAGTGCTCGTCGGACCACCATTTGAACAACTGTGGCCGAAACTATAGTATTTTGCGCGATCGTGAATTTGCAAATTCGAGGCAACAACTTGAGGCAAAAGCAAGAGAATTAAGAGTGAGGGGTTACGGAAAGTGAAAAAATGCCTCTCATGCTTTACGTGAAGCAGACGAAAAATTCCTCTGGCAGTCAGGTCAGCTTGGTAAACATTCTGCTCAAGCATTAGTCAATGTAAACTTTAAGAATGTCACTGAACACTTTGGCCTCCGAGGGAGGCATTGAAGAGCACTATTCAATGATGGTGGAAGATTTCAACATCATAACCAGTCCTGATAGTGCTGTCAAATACATAACTTTTAAAGAAGGACCCACCAAAACGAGACAAGGAGGGCTTAGGGTCACTCACAGGGCTGTACAAACCAAAATGTTCGCGACTGGGGGCGAGAGATGCTACCTCCTCAAGCTAGTACTTCCAGCAACAACTACAGCACTATCAACAACTTTACAGGTACAGTGAATTTCTATGGTGGGTTTCCTGGGTTATCTGGTCCGTCAAATATGCCAATGCCATCTTATCAAAGCACATATACAGAGCCTCAACGTTCATGGAAAAGGATCAGAGCATCTGTACTTTCAGACTCAGATGAGGATTAGCTATTGACGACTGTACAAAAGCTATAGTCTTTTATACCTTTGGATTTAATAGCATTTTCTTTTTATTGCAATTTCACCCTCTTTAATGTATGTATTTTTTGTACTCACTACATTTTATTCTTTATATGACAACATTCAGTATTAGATATTCAGTACTGAGTAAAAAAAATAACCCCCCCCCCCAAAA
>Ga0126336_10002208_pt1 | contig 10935 bp, 11 predicted proteins | sample SidCmetagenome_FD_92530 | JGI IMG/M metagenome (GOLD analysis project Ga0126336, IMG submission 92530) | Coral microbial communities from El Islote,Puerto Morelos, Mexico - Siderastrea C C metagenome | ecosystem: Host-associated > Invertebrates > Cnidaria > Coral | place: El Islote,Puerto...
AATGACCGAAAGCCGCAAATTTCGTCCCCAAAAAAGGGCAACGCGCTTCCCGGATGCGGCAAAAACCTTGAGTCCCCCCCCCCCCGCAACCTGGGGATTTCCCTCAGTATTATGCCAGCATTACATAACAGGATACAACAGTGAGAACAGAAGAGAGAGAGACAATAGGTGCGGTTACACTGGGCTACTTTACTACGTTTAAAAGAGCAGAAGTACTTGAGAGTTACTGAGGTGTTTGCCATGAATTTTCGTTTTATGCGCCATTGAATAAACCAACGCGATTGTGACTGCTACCACCTCGGCACACCATGGTGTGTGTAACCACTGCTAATGTGGAGCTTTAACAAGAAAAAAAAGGCTTCTGTGAGGATGGACGCCCAAAATCTGTAGGGTTTTTAGACAGGCGAGCTCTTCTAAATGATTTGACTGTAAAATAAACTAAGGATAAAGTAACCTGATGCTTTTTGTTTCCAGATACTCCGCTCTTAATGACATTTTACTTAAGGCTAAACATGATAAGGACGAGTTCAAAGTAGTGGTGAGTCTATTCATTTGTAGCGATGGTTGGCAGCACTGATGTTGGAACATCACTGGAGAAAAATGCTCAGTAGATTTCAGTTGAATGGTCACACTTAAGAATTCATCTTCACACTCCAAAGTGCAGTGGAATTCAGCGTAATAAACAGCGCTACCTGAAAGTGCTGCTCAAAAAAGCTTTCAACTAAACAGTCACACTTATAAGAGATTAACTCAAAGTTAAAACCACCTTATGCAGCACAAATAAACAGTACCACAGGAAAGTACTGCTCAGTATCTTTCATTTGAATAGTCACACTTTAGGATTTCACCCACGGACTCAAAACTTAGAACCACCTTGTACAGCATAATTAACGGTACCACAGGAAAGAACTGCTCAATAGCTTTGATTTGAATGGTCACACTTTAGGATTTCGTCTAAACAGAGTGAAAAATTAGAACATCTTAATATGACACAATGTTGATATTAATACGATCATATTACTTGGAAGTTGTTTGCTTGCATGTCTTTGTTGCGTTTTTATTTTGGACAATTCCAAAGCAATTTTTATGGTTTTTGTTTGTTCACAGAACGTTTTTGAAATGATGGCCAAGTATGGGTACAACTTAAACAGGAAGAGACGATTGGCAATCTATGATGGATGCAAGCTTCCTATCTCTGAAAGGTAAAATTTTGGAATCGTGTAAGAACAGTTCAAAAGCTGAACAATAACAATTGGCCAATCATAACAAACCAAAGTAACTTAATGAACCAATCAGAACACGAAGCAAAAACATACACCCGGTGCTAAGCGTGGGAATAAGCGCGGGAAAACTTGCAGCACCAGGCGCAAGTCTGTTTGCTTGATAATCAATGCTGGCGTCTCATCGGGGAAACGTTTGAGAAACAGGCAATCATTACTAACAGACGACCAATAACATCACAAGATCGTCGACCAATCAGGACAACGACCAGAGACTTAAAACATCTACTGACGATTCACAATTCACTTGACTCTGATGATGACTGCCGCTCAGGTTGTCGAAACGTCAGTCAATGTCACCTCAAACAGTCCTTCTCAGGACTACACTCACCCGGACCATCATAATTTACCGAATTATCATTACTGCTTTATAACAAACATGAATAGCTACCTCTTGATCAGTAAACCTTGATCATTAATTGCTTATTTTGCTTTTTATACCTTAGGAGGCGTCTAGACATTCTTTTTAAAGACTTGTCAGTTCTCGGTAAGTTGTGAAGGGTCACTTTGTTGATGATTGAATGTTTAACACTTTGCTCATGTTGAAAGTTGAAATCGCCCATGCAACAGATAATAATTAACTTTATTTATACACGGTGATAATTTCAATAAATTGTTTTTCAAATTAGCCGTGTTCCTAATTGACCTAATATTACAAAGAAACTAAAATGCTCTTTATTTAGTGCAATGCTGTTATGCTGCAGAAGCCTGGAAACCCAGGGCGACACAGACACTTGCACGTTTGACTGTGGCTCCTAACGTTTGGTAAATGGAGTCAACCCAGGTTCAATCCCGCCTTGTTGAATGGCAGAAAGAAAACCAATCAAAGAAGCCAAAAATTTGTCGTTACTCAACAAATGTTGAACGATAGTGAAGCGTGTGTGCTAAGTTTTGTCGACAGTGACCACAAATATTCTTTTCGTCTTTTTTTTTTTGATAGACGAGCGACGTAGACACTACTTCCCAGAGAAACAGGAGAAAAGTAAAGAGGTTGACCTGGTAAGTTTATCTTGATCTGTGTGAGCCTTCATCGTTTAAAAACGTCATGTCACGTTTTTCACTCATTCACTACTTGGTACCCGACTGGCCCTTCCTTTTTTCAAAAATACGTCTCAAGAACAATTTGTAGTTTAAATTTGTGTTCTAGTTTTACCGTTAGTTCTCCCGAGAAAGGCCCTCGCCCGCAATGAACATTGCTTTCTTTTGTTACAAACGGGTCTTACAGAGTTCATACGACAACTGAACAACAACTGAACAACACTGACGTCGGACGAGAAAGTTTCACTCTTAAGCCGGGGCTCAAATCACGATGCTTCTTCCCAAATGTAAGCAAAAGGAGGTGTACTCTTTATATAAGTGCTCAAAGGTTCTATGTCATACAAAATCGTTCTTTTTCCTTTCGTATGTTAACGTTGCTTTTTTCGCAGCAACTCAACTGGCATTGAACCATCGCAGGCTCAGTTTATTCTTAAGTTAATACGTTCTGGAAGTACGCTGAACGTTTTTATGAACAATTCTTGATTTTTTTCTAGTTTAATTAGTCATGACCCGTGGAACAGAACAAGGATGCGGTAAGGAGGCCAATACTCAAGAATAAAAGGAACAGAGGACGGAAGGAAACATGGACTCGCACGACATTCGCAATGCTTTGTTGGATCACTCGGGCGTTTACTCTTTCACTGAAGACGGAAGATATGTTACCTTACAATCGCTTCGAGCGATTTTTTAAATCTAGTGAAAGAAAACACAAATTGATCACAATGCCAGTAGCTATGGACAGTCGTACGAGAGACAATGAAGTCAGTTACGAGTTGTTAAAACTCAGAAAAGCCCAGAAAAAGACATGCGAGGCTAAAGGTGACTTTTGCTATCATGCGCAGAAAAATCTGTCGTTTGTTTGGTTTAAACAAGCGCTGGGCTGACAAACAGTCAACTGTAAAACTATTTAAGCATACGGTTGTGAAAGTTGTCCTTCGATTTTTTTAAAGATCGATAAAATTATTTCTACGGGAGTAAGGTTCTTGCCTAGTAGGCGCAAGAATTGTGCTGGGTGCAATTTCTTTTCCGCCTTCTCAAAAACCTCCATCTCCCCTCGCACGTTTCCCTTACGTGTTCCCGGTTCCCGAAATCGCGCTCAACAGAACACTTGTGTCTGCTCCACATGCTTGGAGCAGTTAAGTCGTGTAGCTTTTCCCTTTTTGTTCATCGCGACCGAGTGGTTTAAAACTGCACGAGCGCTACGCTTTAAACCAGAAGTGTTATATAGTGAGGATTTTTTTTGACTACTATTATTTCTAAAATCACAAACTTCTTTTGGTACATTGTTAAGTTTCGATTGGTTACAAATTGTTCCCATTGATCTGTGTAGTAATCCTTTACCCAGTAGTTCTGTGGTGAGTTGATGACGAGCAAAACTAACAGTAGCGGGAAAGGGAAACGCAAAGTAAAAGGCATGGGGACTAGGGAGAGAGTGGATGCTCCCTGTCCTCTGAACTCAGTCTTCATGCGTTTTATTTTCACGTTCGCATTCTGTTTTTCATTCCCACCGTCAGAGAACCTTGAACAGAATATTTTCACCCTTCTAGTTATAAAGAACATTGTACATTTAACTCAACATGACAGAGCAAAAGTAAAAATATATAATTTTTAAGCGCCATTTCTGTGTGGTACGCGATGTTGATTAACTGAAAAGTCACGGCATTTGTTGCCGTGTTTGTTGGTTTCGTTAGCCTTTGTATAATCGATGACCAATAAAATACAACTTCTCAATGAGAAACATTTCTTTTATTTAAGACGACCTGACTAACAACTACTACCTATTAATACTATTTTATTTATTTATTTATTTTTTCTTCGTCTTTTCTTTCTCGGAGAAATTAGCTAAAATTAGCATCAATCCGAGGTGAAATAAAGGTCATGTATGTATGTATGATGTATTTGTCTTTCACGGCGAACAAACATACGTTGAAAGAAGAGACCCAAGTTAAACCCAAGCTGCGATGATTAGAAAATGTTAACAATAGTACTCGTTCAGTGGGTGACGTCTGCTTATCTACGAATCTTTTTACGCTAAAAGTTTACTGGAAATTTCGTTTACCACGATAATACAAAACTGAATTTCTTTCCAGTGGATTTTAATTCGGCTATAACAACTTTACATGTAGGAGAGATAATAAAAGGGGAAAAGATAAACAGTTAATAGTAAAATTCAACGTAACGAAAAGCCGTTTGACCGAGAGGCGTTAGTCGTGGGCTCTGGATCGTGTTGTTTTGTTTCTTTAGACAAGAAACTTTGTTCCAGTCTCTCTCTCTCTCACGTGTATCAATGGTTATCAGAGGCTTATCAGGGAAACCTAAAAAATGTTGGAGATAACCCTGGTAATACTCCTAGATACTTCACGCTATGAGCGGCAGTGGTGTGGGTGGTCTGTGGCACGAGTTCGACTTTACCTTGGAGCAAGAGTCAGTAGACTGTGCATTTTCCAGATACTTTTTATTATAATTTAAGGAATTAAACCTAACTACTCTGTTAGACAACATTTTCCTCGCAATAAGCATACCGTGAGGTACACTGCACAAGAGCTAAGTATCAAAAATGTTCTGACATCATGAGAACCACAAGCGAGGACCATCCCGTGAATGGATGTGATCCTTTCCCGTGTCCCGTATTATCATCATACTGTTCCCATATAAATCCAGATCTCCGGTACTCATTGTACATATTGTTAATCAAATTGTTCCGTAAATCCGTGTAAATCGCTTTAGCCTTGCTCTGATAAGGCCCGGTGGTAGTGGCATAGTAATTCAGAGCTCTTACTGCTAAGTAGTTGATGTTGATCCAGATAGCTCCTCTCCAGTAAGGCGCATCGTGTTCAGTGTTGTACTTCTTGTAGATTGGATCACTCTTTGATAGAGACCTTAAACCAAACTCGCTCCAGAGCCGCTCAGGGTCTTTCAATTCCTTAAGGACTTTTTCAAGCTTAAGTGAGGCAGGATCCAAGATTTGTAACAAGAAAGGAAAGAGGCTTACATACCCGACTGCGTTGACATACTTGAGGGTAGGGCCTTGCTTGGAGGTCACAATACGAACCGTTTTCTTTGGACTGCCTGGTTGAGATGGTTGAATAGCACGTTGGACAAGCTTCACAAACTTTGTGTGATTTCCATAATCACTGTACGACTCCACCTTCGAGGACCAATGATACTTGTCCAGCAGTTTATTGTCAGAGAGATAATCACTCGTGGATCTATAAAGCAAGGCATCCGCTTTCTCGCCGACAGCTTCAGCAATGTCGGCCATCAAACCAGCAGCAAATGCCATCCAGCATCTCAAATCCACGTGCCTCTCGTCATCTGAGGGGTGTGAAGCGCGCGGATAATCATCCAACCCGGAAGTGAGTGTCTTGGGGTTCAGCTCCTTGTCAGTCTTGGCATCTCGTCCGTGCCATCTGTAGGTGGATGGCAGATTTCCTAACTGCGTGGTGTTAAACCAGTTGAACCAAGCCTTTAATCTCGGAAGGATCTTCCATAGATATGTCTCATCTAAGACGCCTTTGTCCACCATCGATTTGATCGGAAGAATCAAAGTTGGCGGGTTGGCATTCTCGTTGTGCTGCACGACAAAATCCGAAGGCACCTTCGTGCGAGCTTCGTCGCCGAGAATCTGCTCTCTCGGAATCCAGCCTTCAATGTTGATCAAATCCAACCAATGGCCAATGATGTCCTTACTGATACTTTCGTCCCACTGGCTGATGAGGAGCTGATGGAAGCCTTCATCCCACAGGAATCCACGAGGAAAGAATGGACGCGAAGGAACTGCGGTGTACAAAGCGCTGTTCCAGTAATCTGTCGGCTCCTTAAAATATCGAGAGATCACTCTAGAGCTGCCATAGAAATACCCAATGCCTCCCACCATGTTACTCAGCGCTGCCTGGGCGAATTGAACCTCTTCCTTACTAAAACCTTTGGCTATCAACGAAAACTTCTCTTCAAACTTCCTGTCAAACTGAGAGCTGTACTGGTCTCTAAGATTTGCAAACGAAGACCCCAGTAATCTTTCCCTTCGAGCTTGAAAACTTCCAGACTCGAATGCAACCTCCACTTCGAATGGAAGCTCAAGCGTCCATTGCTGGACAAATAAGTTCACTGGTAATTCCCGTCCTTCCTGGTCACGACTTGTCACGTGACCAGCTAAGGACAGAACCTGCATGTTTCTAGCACCTTTGAGTTTTGCCATTCGGATGTTTTGCATCACAACATCCTTGACCGAGTGCACGTTTGGTGTGTGAGCGGCCAGAAATGATGAATAAATTACTTTTGGAGGCCGAGCAAAGTGTAGCGTGAACGAACCAAGCTTGGGCGAGTTGCCTCGCAGTGCTGTAAGTGTGTTCTTCTGGATGATGGGTTGCAGATTAGCTTGTCTTTCATGTGTGGCATAGAACAGTAGTGAAACCACTTGCGATGGGTTACCCTACAAAATAGAAAAAAAGGTTTTCTGTTTGTTGTTTGCTTTTTTACCCTCCTCATTTTGTAAATGGGCTTAATCACAGTGATATTACTTCAGTCTGTACCTCTAACTGACTGGAACCATTATTTTTGCATGAATATACATGTAGCTTGTCAAGTAAAGTGACCAAAATGAGGCATGCCTTCACAATATGGATGTAACAAAGTTGATAATATTATTGAGTAATTAATCGTAAAACAATACACCAACCATTTCCTTTCCAGAAATTCTTGCAGTCCAGTCCCCTCCATGTTTTCCGCCCAATCTCTTGACAAAGTCTGTAACCAATATAAAATCTTTGTCAACTATCTCCTGAGATCCAAAGTTGGTGCCATCATGTTTGAGCCAGCCATACTTGCGAAGTCCATCAGACTGTTCACAGGTGTGGCGTATGGTTAGTTGTCCATCAGTTGCAAAGTGAGGAAACCACATCAGCCCCGTCATGAGTGACTGGGGACTGCATGTTCTGTAACAACAATGAAATGGAGAAAATTTATCAATGCCACCAACAACAGCAAATTTTAGAAATTTACAATACTTTTTGTCTTGATAATATGTTAATTGAACTTTTTATTTACCAGATTTTAGTTTGACCTACCTTCAGATTTTACAGTCAAAATATTGATGCCTTACATTTAACAATTATTCGCTGAAGGCAAAGTAAATATTGGCCAATATTTACTGAGCCTGAGGCGAATAATTGTTTTGGTATAATTTTGGGATGTGGACATCAAAAAGTAAAAAAAGGGGCTAAAACTTGACAAAGAACACATGAAAAAAAGTAACTGTAAGTAAAAGTAAGCAGCCACGCCTTGAAATGTTATATTCACCGGGTAGCACGGTGAATATAGCATTAAAATTATACTAATACTGATTATATACCTCTTATCCTCAGAAACAGAATTTGTCAATATTATTGATTGTGTTTGCTTAAGAAAAAGCAGTTGTCCCTGTCCCCAGAGGGGGAGGGGGTATTACCAGGCTCAACACGTCAACTTATCAATGAATCAAAACCTAATAAGCCCCGATGTGGGCAATTGATAAAAATCAATATCGGAAAACCGTTCGATAAATCGATAACTATCGATATCAATCACGTAAACGTTATCAATTGTATTGATCAATCGATAAAAATCGATACTCACAACTCTTCTGGTAATTACTGTTACCGATGTTATCGATGTTATCGATTTTATCGATGGATGTCGATCGTACATGCCTTTAATTTCCGACATTGATTTTACCAAATGGTCTTGATAGCACAAGTGTTTCAAACATCATCATCAGCCATAATGAACATATTCTAAGGTTTACAGAATGATCGTTATTATATATGTAACAGCCTATACAATGAGCCTTTATAAATTCAACTACACGTAAAATGCAAACTTAATTAAACTAACCAATAAAAATTCAAAAAGAACAATAGTAAAAACCACTAAGCTGTAATAGATACATTTTAAAATGTAACGATAAATTGGCATGCTCAACTTGTTTGTTGAGTTCAACCGTTCGATATGAAAACTCTCCCTGATGATGTTTGAAACACTGAAACATGTTCCAAAAGCTGAAGAGTGTTGTTGTGTTTTTAAAAATAATGACATTGATTTTGTATTTAAAGACGTTTAATCACGGTAAAATGATTGCGGTGGCACTGTTCACGAATAAAACTGTATTTTGTATTTCAGTAAATGTGGTTTATTAAGCTGGCAGGATAACTGTGCTGTATCGACCCAAGTATCTGCAAAAGTGACATCTAGGCTATTTACCTATCTAAGCAACCGCCAAGGAAAACATTTTGAGTGGAAGCAACGGCAATCTTTTGTTTAACCTGATATTAGAGCTGGTGATAGAGGTTGTCGTTATTATTAAAGCTCACATATTTCGAAACAAAAAATGTTACCGATAAAATTGATAGTTTTCGATAAAATCGATAAAACTGATTGAAAAATTGATAATTATCGATTTCTCACAACAAATCCGTTTATCAATTTTTATCGATTTCCCATACAATCAACTAATTTTATCGATTGTTATCGAATGTTATCGATTATCGAATTAATATAGATTGCACTTGTTGGGAATAAACATAAAAGAGCCAAACATGGGGAGCTTGGGTTTCAAGGTGGGGAAAAGATGTGCAGGAAGTATTCCTGGGTTTGAAAAGGACTACGTGTTAAACGACACATTTACCAGAAAGCAATCTAGCATCCTTGAGACCTACCAGAAAACAATTAAACTGCTCCGTATTTAAGCTTCGAAGGCTTTAAAAAGTTCACTATGAGCTGCAGGAGTCACACAGAGCCATCACTTTTTACCTGTATTGATACTGTCTACCAATTTGCCTTGTATGCTAAACAATACACAGTTTGCACAGCTGTTGATCAGTGTTGGATTTTATATTAGAAATATACTTTTTTGCAGAAAACTGAAGTTGGAGTTCTTTATTTTGGGGCCATATTTATTTGCATGCTATACTAATATGCCACACATTTAGAGCCTAACGTGCTGTCTTAAACCATCACTGGGTTTTTTTTTTTTGCCCCATCTTGACTTTCCCATGTGTCAAAATAATATCTGCCCCTCGGTCTCCCAGGATGACAAGATGCCTGACTAGGGATTTAAATGTCTGGATAGCCTTCAAGATTGACCATATATCTGCCATACTTCTATTTCAACTGCTCAAATCTTTTGTATTCTGATCTCTATTGCATCTACCATAATCATATCGTAGATTCAGGGAAATGCCCCACCCCGGGACCAAATACCTCAGTCAAATCAGGTCAAACTCCCTTGCTTTGGCAATTTTTGTTTCCTTTTCAAGCATGTGGTGGTCACAAATTGAAAAAGAACAGTCAGTGGGATGGAAAGCAAGATAAAATACTTCATGTCTACAATAAGGGCTAGCATGTTTAAAGTTCTATAACCTACCTACCTTTCTACCTAATATGAGGGGGAAAGGGGGTATAAACTTCACAGTTCGCTGAGTTTCTGACTCTCACATACTCCCCTTCTTTCACAGGCTATGCCACCTCATCTCCAGCCCCCTCTCATCCTCCCCACACTTCACTGCTGAGCTTTGTAGTATTGTCACTGTCTATGTAGTATTCTTATTTGTGTCAACAGTCTTAGCCAAATAAATTTGCGAGGAAGTAACAGACTCCAACAAAATTTTCTTTAAAAAGGAGTGATTGATTGAATGGCTTGGGGCCATTCCATTCTATATCCACACCCCCCTATGGAAGAGGTCAATCAAAATTTACCCCTTAAGAAATCAAAGATCAAAAGTGCTGACACGTGCCCCCCACCCCCTCAGAAATTGCCTAAATTCTCTTTTCCCCTCAGAAAAAAGCCTTTTTTTCCAACCCCCCTCGGAAATATTCAAAAGATCAAAGGCACCGACGCAGCGAACCCCTCGGAAATGACGATCAAGGGCCCCTCAGAAAATCTCTTCCATCGGGGGGGTGTGGATATTAAATGGAATGGCCCTTGGTAGCCCGCCAATATTTTTGGGTACAATGACCGATCAAAGAGGGTCCTGAAGGGGTAAAATGGGAACTGGGATTGGCCTGTTTTTGTCCTGGGAAAATGGGATTTAGGTCACTAGGACTGGGATTTGGTCACTGGGAATGGGAGAAAAAATGTGAAAATGGGAATGGGATAAATATTTTGTAACCATGACCAGTCGAGACATCACTTATTTCCTCGGGTTGAGACGTTAAAAAACTATTCAAGCATCTTGTTCGTGTCAATTTTTAGCATGTTTAGCTATCATGTTTTCTTTTCCCCCGAATGGTCTCGATTGCGGTCAACAATATTTGTGTACAGCGGAGCGTGTAAAGCCAAAAGTCTACAGGGAATGCGTATTTCTCTGATACAAACACAACATGGCGGAAGAAACGGCGCTCTCGTCCAATACTCGCACTGTTGTCAGGGTGGTAAAGGGGTAATGTGTGACGCGTGATTTAGGCAAAAATTAGCGCGTGAGATGTGAAAGCAGCTCAAATATTGCCGTGATTCGTGAAGTTGCAGTCTAGCGTGATGCGTGATCTCCTTATTTTAAAGACCGTGATTCGTGATTCCGGCAGAAAATATTCGTGAAAACCGAAACTAACTTAGTTACTAATAAATCAATTTACAACAGTGAGC
>Ga0126336_10002209_pt1 | contig 10935 bp, 8 predicted proteins | sample SidCmetagenome_FD_92530 | JGI IMG/M metagenome (GOLD analysis project Ga0126336, IMG submission 92530) | Coral microbial communities from El Islote,Puerto Morelos, Mexico - Siderastrea C C metagenome | ecosystem: Host-associated > Invertebrates > Cnidaria > Coral | place: El Islote,Puerto...
CAACAAAGGACCTACGCAGGAATTTAAATCTACTGCGGTTCTACCCTACATAAAAGGTGTATCAGAGGTTCTTCGCCGCTGCCTACAACAACAAGGCGTACGCACCGTCTTCAAATCAGACACGGCTCTTAGGTCTCACTTAGTGCGACCGAAAGACCCCCTTGACCCAACTTCCATCGCGTTGTTCACCAGTGAACCCAGGTACCAAGCATATGTATTTTTTGCTTCCTCTTAACAGCATTGAAAAGAACTTTTAATATTCGACAAAAAAAAACCATTTCTGTGTCTTGCATTTGTTATTAACCATTACGGACGGTTTTGCTATGTCAACACGGTTAAAAAAAATGGAAAACACTGCGCTGAAGCTATGTTAACAAGCTACGGGAAAACAGTTCCTATACAGTAACAATTTGCCAAGAAATTGATCAAGCCATGTGGTCTTGGAGTCCAAATAGTCATTCGAGTGATCAATTTTCTTTTATACAATGTTTTGGTATTTACTATTAACCATTAGTACTAAAGTTAATTATGTCAGGTTTATCCTTGTTTTCAATTTTACATGTTAAAATTACCATGCCGAGTTTTTAAAGCAACGTCTATGTCCAGTGACATCTTACGGAGGCAGCTTTAAGGGCTATTTGCTACAGCTTAACAACTTGGACTTGACAAAAGAGGTTAAGTACCTCTCCAGTGCACCGTTAATAACGTCGTAAAAAAGTTTCAACCCATTCGAAATGTTGCACCTACCTTTACACTTGTATTTAATTCCAGTAATTTCTCATCATATCTCTCCTGTTACTACTAAACTTTACGGACCTCTTGTAACACAAATATCAGATGTTGAGTTCAACACTTGGCTTTAATATTGCACAAAAAAGTACGTTCAATATTTACCGGAAAAGTAAATTACCCTGATAGCGGAGTACCATTGCTGAGCAAATTTGATAACCTATCGATCAGAGAAATTTTGGTTGTGGCGTTAGCGTACGCGCATCCGCACAGACTCTGGGAGAGGGGGAGGGGGAGGGGGAGGGGGAGGTTAGTCGCAAGACAACCCGACGAGGGTTGGAGAATGCCATCTCTTCTTGGCAACCGGCGTTTTTCTCGGCGGGAAATCGCATGACCACCGTCGCTTTTGAAAAAGAAGTTTTTTAAAAGCTCAGCTTGTTAAGAAAAACGATTCACTTCGACAGAAACGAAGTTTAGAACTTGAGAAAAAATATCAAATATCTATAAATGGAAAGAAAAAGTTGAAAAGAATACTCAGTTGTCTTTTTGGTAGAAGGCGAAAAGTACAAGTTCTTTGTTGTCGGTTCTGCTGCGAACTCGGTCGGCACAACGCTTGAGTTTGCAGCATTTGACACCTGATCCGACGCCAAATATAGAAGAGCTAGTGCCTTCTGGTTTTGCGTGGTTTTTCTGTGTGGTACATGGTTTTTGCGGCAGTCCGAACAAAGCCCAAAACAAAGTTTAAACAAAGTTGCAGGATTCGTCTCGTCAAGAGTTGCGTGACTGATAATGATATCATATTCTATTATTACGTAGCACGACATGGTATCATATCAATTGTTCCATGATTTTGAGTCAAATATGAACGCTACGGCACGGGGCGTGTAGCTCACATCGAGTTTGCATGCCTGAGAGTTTATTTGTGACAATATCATGAATAGTCACTAAATCACGTGCGCATTCGCTTGATTATGGCAAATTACATTTATAAAAAACCAATACTCTTTGAATGTACAGGATTTGTTTGTTTGTTTGTTTTTTTTTGGGGGGGGGGTATGGGGGGGGGGAGAATCTTTCCAGTAGCTGTTCGTTTATTGCTCAAACAAAATTTGGAAAAGGTTAGTGAGAATCGCTTCATAGATGTGAAATGTACTGTTTTTGCATTATTCAACTAATATACTGAGTATTAATACTTTTTACCACATCCTATCAATTTCTCGTTTTCTGATTGGTCGAGAACCGTGGGAGATGACACACCACGGCTCGCGCCATCGATATCAAGTAGACTCGCATCTCCATTTTCTCGTGGTATGGCCTCTTATTTCCTATGATTTTCGTCATCTAGCAGTAAAAATAAGTTGCCGACTCACAACATTTTGACGGCTAGATGACGAAAATCGCGGGAAATAGGAGGCCATACCACACAAAACTGGAGGAAATTTGTTAAATCCACTGGATGGGATGCTAGTGTGTCTTAGGGTTACCCCCAGAAATGTTTCCTCCACTACCCTTGATAAAAGGAGTACAAAGAGATGACATGATGAAGAAGCAATGACCTTTATTTTATGCTGTGAGAGTTCCTCGGGAACTACTGAGCCTGCGTAGCAAGCGTTTCCGTAGGTCTCCCGGACATTGAAAGCACTTTTCGCTTTTTAATTCGGTCCAACTTTAAACGATCAGTGCAGGATGTCAGGGCATATAGAGGTGCAGATGTTGCTAGCGACCACAACCAAGTGATTGCGAAGACACTGCTAAAAGTTAACAGAACTGGCAGGAAGGTACATGCATGTTGTTAAGAGGTATGACACAAGTAAACTGAACATGCATGAAACCAGGAAAAGGTTTCAGTTGAAATTAAGAACAGGTTCAGCTGCTTATCAGTTGATACTGATGAGATGAGAAGGAGGAGGAGGAGGAGGAGAAGGAGGAGGAGGAAAAATGGGCAGGAGGGTGTGGTAGTACTCGAAAGAAAGGTAGAGAGTAAGTGGATAGGGAATAAAACGTTTTCTGAGAAACAGCTAAGGAAGGACTAGGCTACAGGACAAAGAGAGGCAAGAGTTGGATCAGCTCTGATAGTTGGAAGGGGATCGAGGAACGGGGAGTACCGGACGCATAGTCAGAGAGAATTAGGGCAAGGTTGCAAAAAGACTACAGAAAGAAAGATCAGGAAGTTAAGAGAAGACTAAAGAGGGACAGGAGAGAATGGGCTAAAGTTATCGCCAAGAAGCGGAAAATGCTGAGAAGCTTGGGCAGATGACGGGTGTTTGAACAGACCACACCCAGAACAAGCGGCTGATGAACTTCCTGAAGTGGGGACGATAGAGGGTATAACAACAGAACCCCTTAAAGCTGACTTGACATCAACAGTTAATGTACTTCATGACCTTTTTCGTACGATATGGTATGGTGAGACTGTCCCAGCGGACTGGAGTAAAAACGTTCCTGTTAGACTGGCAAAGCAGGGCGACCTAACCGAGTGTGGGAACTGGAGAGGAATTACGTTGATGCATTTTGTTGCAAAAGTGATGGGCAAGGTAGTGATTAGAAGAATAGCTGATGGTGTCGACGAAAAGCTAAGGAGGGATCAGGCGGTTTTTTAGAAAGGAAGAAGTACGGTAGAGCAAATCTTTGTCCTTAGGAACATTTTGGAGCAAGCCATTGAATGGAATGCCAGCCTGTCTGTATGCTTTGTCGATTACGAAAAAGCATTCGACAGTGTACACAGGGAAATACTGTGGAAGATTATGGAGAGTTATGGGATTCCACAGAAACTTGTTAAGATGGTTAAGGCGATATATGCTGGAAACCAGTGTGCAGTGGTGGATAGCTCAGGACAAACTGACTTGTTTACTGTGGGGTCTGGTGTTAAGCAAGGGTGCTTGTGATTGATTGGATCATGAGAGCAACAGTCGAAGGCAGTAACACCGGTATCAGATGGAAGCTGTGTTCCAAGTAATAGACGACTTGGACTTTGCGGACGACATTGCACTTATTTCCAGCACAAAAAAGCAGATCCAACAGAAAGTTAAAAGCACAAAATTTTGGATTTATCAACTTGGTTGATAACGTAAATTGGCCACAGTAAAGAGATTGAAAGCTGACGTTTCGAGCGTTAGCCCTTCGTCAGAGCGAATCAAGGAATTGTGAGTTGCACTTGGTTTATATAGGGAGTGGTGGAGCTACGCTATTGGTAGGAACATGGCAACGTGAAAAACAAATTCAACTAATTTATTCTTGTTTTTCACGTTGCCATGTTCCTACCAATAGCGTTGCTCCACCACTCCCTATATAAACCAAGTGCAACCCACAATTCCTTAATTCGCTCTGACGAAGGGCTAACGCTCGAAACGTCAGCTTTCAATCTCTTTACGGTGGCCAATTTACATTATCAACCAAGTTGATAAATCCAAAATTTTGTGTTTCACGTCCCCACCGACACAGCACTACAGTTTCTTTGGAAACTATTTAACCCTCTTGCTTGTTTTTAGAAAGTTAGAAGCCTCGGTACTGATAGTGAGGGAATTGCCGGTTGAAGATCAATGCTGAGAAGACCAAACTTCTCAGGTTGAATACAACCAACGCAGAGAAAGTACAAGTAGATGGCCAGGACATCGGGGAAGTGGAACGTTTTGTGTATTTAGGTGCAAATGTCAGCAACGAAGTTAGTACGGAGGACGATATCAAAGCAGGGCTTGGGAAAGCAACAGTAGCATACAACAAGCCGGACAAATTTTGGAAGAATAGTCAGTTTACCATCAGGACCAAAGTCAACACTTTTAAGTCCAATGTTATCTCAGTGTTGTCGGACGGGTGCAAAACCTGGAGAACGACTCAAGCGGATGAGGAGAAATTAGACGCTTTCCTACACAAGAGCCTAAGACGCATATTAAAGATTTATTGGCCAATTCGCATTACAAACAAGGAAGTTAGACGAAGGGTAGGCATTAGGGAGACTGTCAGTAACCAAGTGGCACGGCAGAGATGGACATGGCTAGGCCACGTGCTCAGCATGGATCACCACTCACACCCACGCTTTGTCCTTGCCTGGGTTCCAGAAGGAAAAAGGAAGCGGGGTCGATCACGAGAGACATAGAGAAGGAAGGTGGAAAGGGAGATTAAGGACAGAGGATGAAGGTCATGGACCGGCAGAGGCAGCGACAACAGCAAAAGATAGAACAACCTGGAGGAAGAGCGCATGCCGCTCAATTCCCCACTTGGAAACACATGGAAAATGATGATAATGATGACACTCTTCGCAGATCCGATCCCAGTTTTTCGATTCAATCCGATCCGATCCAATGCCGATTTTGTCAGTCCGATCCGATCCGATCGCTGCAAGTTTACTATAAGAAAGATTGTTTTAATGGTATCGTGCAGTGACGGGCTGCCAGGCAAACTCACAAGTTGATTGGATACGGAGATGTAGTCTTATTGTTAACTAGCCACCAGAGGGCGACTTAAAATGATATCCATTTTGGAATTGCTATCGGTTTGCTCTAAGTGAAATTAGAGCTTGACTTAAAGGCTTTCTTGTGCAGTGAAGGAAAAAATATGAAGATCGGAATATATTAATTTGACCACAGTTGGTTGGTTTGTTCGCTTGTTTTTTTTTTGTTTTTTTAGTTCTGTTTTTTTTTCGTTGTTCTACGTTCTTTTCTTTTCGCTACAGGTACTTTCGTAGTCCGAAGAACTAGCCGTTTCCTTGCATTTACCGGCCGATGTTTTCGTCTGCAATCATTTCATTAGTCCATCAACATGCGCGGCAATTTAGTGGGCTTTGAGATATATGTAAATGCTAGTAAGTTGTCGACTAAATAAAGCATCCTTGGCTGATAAAATGTAATACAAAAAAAACTTCCTCTCACTTTTTCTCTAGCATCATCCTTATGTTTGAGGTTCGGCTTCTTAATACTGTGACTTTTGATCATCAAAATATGTATGTATGAATTAAGAGATGAATCGAAATATTCCGGCTACACAAAAACATTACACTGTATCCCTCGGTAACGTTCTACACCCGGAAGTTTCACATTCAAACCACAACTTTCAACCATTATCCATTAAAGGTGTCTTACAAGGGAAAAGAAAATGGTTTTCATTTGTTTTAATCGTTCATGCGAATTATTTGAATGATTGCCGAAGCGTAGAATAAACCACACGTATTTCATGCTAAATGCATATTCAGCTACACAAATATCTTCACTAAAAGTTCGTCTTACGACACAATGAGCATCTTCATTTGTGTTCAATATCGCCCAATTGTTTAGGGAACCTTATACTATCAGTTGAAACCCGCCGCATCATTAATTGAAGTTTAACTCCGAATACACCAAATTCAATAAAGGTTGCTTTGAGCATTGGGCAGTTGGGCATTGGGAAGCTATTGTTTGGCGGTCACTCAAGCAAAGCATTGCATTGTGTTCCGTATGCCCCAATGGCCCAATGCCCAATTGTTAACGACCAATTGCCTTAGCAACCGTTTTTGAATTGGGTATATATACTAGTATGAAATATGCAAATAGTTAGTAAGTTGCTGACCAGGTGAAAGTTGCCAGAAACAGGAAAATAAAAGCATTCAGTCTTCATATCTGTCTGCTGTTTAATTTATGTCCAAAACCTTCTTAGTTTTAGATGTTCATAAATAAGGCGCTTAGGAGAGAAGTCAAAACAAAAGAAAACAAAAGAAGGAATTTCCCTGTGGCAAAATAGCTAAAAATACAGGACATTGGACCCTTTTCTTAATAACCATCTCGAAATGTCTTTTCAGAAAAGGTGAAGCAGCTTTTTATTTCATGTGACAGTGTGATGAATGGAATTCCCAAACCAAAGCTATACCTTTTGTCTTCTTCACCTTTCATCTGAGTCGGTGTTTTATCGGTCAACTTTTTTTTTAAATTTTAAAATTAATTTGCACTGAAAATCCAGAAAATTCTCATACATCGCTTCTATAGTGTTGGAAAGGAAACAAGCGGATCTTTAGCCAATTGACTGACAAGAATAAGCGATCACATTTAAAACTGTTTACGCACTACTGCAGTCGCAAAGAAGTTAGGGAATTTGAATGGTTATGGTCCACTTGCGTCTTTTCCAGTATCAAAACAGACGAACGCTTCAGTATGGTTAAACCATATCGAGCTTTCTCAATGCTGTTTTCCTCTTTTACTGAGCTTCACGCTGCCCTTTTTTTTCCCAGCAGGTTCACTCTGCTGGAAAAACAGTGTCCAATTAAAAACCTACGTCAAAGACATCAACTGAGTTAGCCAATAACGAAAATTTTCAAGGCAGTTAATCGGTATTCGAAAAAAAAATGCTAGACATAATGAAAGGCTGACCTGAGCATAGATGTAATAACGCACTCACCCCCACACAGTTGAAAACAGATGGCATGAATGGAAAACAGTTATAAAGCACACAAGTGGAGATGATAACTCACTATTCGAAAGTAAGTGGTACGAGAAAGCTTTCTGAACTGAGAAAACACACACAAACATGGAGAACAGTACTAGTCATGGAAACGTCACTAGCACAATGAGACAAGACAGCACCTTATTGGCAGGCCTAATTACCTTTTTCGCCGCTTTGAACATTTTTCTTTCCGTCACCGCATGTCTGAGCAATGCTTTGATCCTGATCGCTCTTCATAAAGTTTCTTCTGTTTATCCATCAACAAAACTGTTGTTTCGATGCCTAGCAGTCACAGATCTTTGCGTGGGTCTTGTTGTACAACCACTGCTTGCTGTCCTCTGTTTGCTGACCACTGTTCCGAAGGTATTCAAGTACGTTAACGATGCACTCAATGCCACAAGTCTTATTCTTTGCGGTGTATCGATCTTGACATCGACCGCCATAAGTGTGGACAGACTTCTCACCCTGTTGTTGGGGCTAAGATACAGACATGCTGTAACAGTAAACCGAGTTCGTGTAGTTATAACTTGTTTTTGGTTAACTGGCTTTTTAGCTGTACTTCTATACTTTTTTGTCAGCGTACTAATCAGTATGAGTTTAGCCGCAGTTTTGGCTATTGTTTCCATTGTCGTCTCAATATCTTCGTACACAGAGATCTTTCTCAAGCTTAAACATCAGCAAACCCAATTTCTAAACCATGCTCACCAAGGGCAACCGAATAGGGGAGGAATTCCGCTAAACATTGCACGATACAAGAAGTCAGTTTCTACCATAGCGTGGGTGCAGTTAGCACTTGTTGTTTTCTATCTCCCGTATATTATTTTTTTCATGTTAGGTTATTCAGTTGAAAGGCACGGGGTCGGTGAGGTCTTCGCTTGGTATTTTTCAGTGACGCTTGTGTACTTTAACTCTTCTCTAAACCCGGTTCTTTACTGCTGGAAGATAAAAGAGGTGAGACAAGTAGTGAAGGACACAGTGAAACAGTTTTGTTGTTCCTCGTGTTAAGTTTGACCAAAAAAGGGGAAAAGCTATGGTAAAATTTTTGTACTGGGTATGAACAATGTAGGACTGAAACAGCACAGTCTCGATAACAGAGACCTTTGTAATATTCCACAGTACCTTTTTTGGTTTTCTTTGGCTGTGAAACAAATTTAAGAAATGTATTATATGTATTACCTCAAAAAGCTAAGTCGGATTAATCATCCCTAGTACAAAAGCAATACAGTGAAGAAAGGAAATTCAGTATATTAGATATTTAGAGATAGACGAGACTGTTAAAAATATACGTATATATGTTAAGCAATAAGCACCCATTTGTGTGGTAAAATATGGCCAGTATTTACACGATTTTCAAAAAAACATTTATAATATACATATATATGTTAAGCAATAAACACCCATTTGTGTGGTCAAATATGGCCAGTATTTACAGGATTTCAAAAAAATATATATGAACGCCGCAACAGTGAGTTTTCACTTTAATTGGCTGAAACTCGCGCGATGCTTGACTAAAAGAGAGCGGCGAGAAGTGTAAACTAGACGCAGTAAGGCCGGTTCCCGAATCAAATATATTGGCCGATGGCGACTGTTTTAAGATGGAGAAAAAAACAACAATTTAATATAAGGCACGAGAAAAAGCTACAATAGCATCTAACAAAATAAAAAATGCTGGATAATGTTTGCAACTGCTTGTTTATTAACATTTATGTTGTCAGGAAGGGTCTCTGGTTCTTAAGGCTTTCCACGATTAAAATATAAAACCGTGACCTCTCCGTCTGTTCTCTTTAAAAAGTTAAAAGGATTGGAAATAAACCCTTGATCAGGGAAAATAGAGCACGTAAGTTGTTCAGGCGCCGGTCCCAGTTCATATTAATTATACTTTAAAATTAGATGTAGTTTGCAAAAACATAGAGAGGGCATACATCCGTAATTTGATGTGTCCATGAATAACGCTTTTCTTTCTTTAACCGAACGTGGGTTTGTGATAACCCATTATTTAATTGCAGCATTTCTTTAAACATTGCTACTTTGCATGAAGTAGCAAATTTCCTCTGAACTGTAAAACGTCCTGATTAACTCATTAATTTGTTTTAAATTCAAACGTATTAGCTTATTTTTCAGATGATCGCTGCGGGTTGCTGACTAGGCTCAATTAAATATAAACGCTTGAACAATATGCAAACACAAGTTATTTTCCTTCTTTAAAAAAACGCATGGATTAATTGTACCCAAAGAAATTGGTCTTTATAACAGTTTGGGTAAAATTACCCCTTTGCCAAGATACCAATGAATTTAAATACCCCATTAAGTAAAGCTAATGATAATTTCACGGAGTTTCTTAGCTACACAGCTGCAAACGCGTTGATTATGCGTAGTTTTCCGTGAAGCTAGTCTGCAGTGCATCAGGATAGTTGCATTCAACACAGCAAGTCCAAGGTTGAGTTAAAATGCGCGAATTTCATTTTCAAACTGTGTCAATTTTGCTCTCTTCAAATAAATCATGATCACTTGAAGAACAAGAAACGGTCCGACGATTCTCATGTTGAAAATAATCCCACGACTTCCGGAGTTGGTCAATGTTTCAAAAAGTTTTAAAATGCTTCTGAGCACTTTGGCACCGTTTTTTCAAAAGTCCGTCCTTTTATAAAGCACAATTGGTCATGTTGGTATTCCATTTGTGAAGCAAAGAGGTTTTAATGCGCTAGTCAAGAGTTTTCTCAATTCAATTGAGAGCTCAGTTTTCAAGACACACAATAATGGCGAACTGCCCTGAGCATGCAAACTGCTAAAGAATAGTGAAACAAAAAGACACATTCCCCAGGCTTTGCAATATCTCTTTCTGCTCTTAATTAATATTTTACTTTCCGTCACCGCATCGCTGGACAATGCTCTGATCTTATTTGCTCTTCACAACGTAAGAACAATTCACCTTCAACCACCAACAAAACTGTTGTTTCGATGCTTAGCAGTCACTGATCTTTGCGTTGGCCTGCCCCTATTTGCCATCATTTTGCTGTAAGCTGCTGCGAAGAGAAATCTGAATATTTTTGTCTTCATTGAAGGAGAGGAGCATTCCACAAATTATATTCTATGTGGAGTATCGATTTTTACAACGACAGCCATAAATGAGGACAAACTTCTCGCTCTGTTGTTGGGGCTACGATACAGACATGTTGTAATTTTATGGCGAGTTCGCTCAATTGTAAGTTCTTTTAACTAAATAGCGTTACAGCTGCACTTATGTACTACTTTTGGAACAAAGACAGAACCTATGTTGCAGCCGCCTCTCTTACAATAGTTTCTGTGCTCATCTCAGTCGTCTCATACACGAAGATAATTCTCAAATTGCGACAACATCAAGCTCAACTACAAGATGTCGCGATACGACAAAACCGTTTGCAGCATAGCTTGGGTTTTGTTGGCACTGGTTGGTCGCTATGGTCCGTCTGTATTTCTGCTTCGATAATAAAGATAACTGGATCTGGAGAAACTCTTATTTACTTTAACTCGTCACTGAACCCGATTCTTTACTGCTGGAAGATCACAGAAGTGTGAAAAGCAGTTAAAGAGTGACACAGTAAGACAGCCGTGAGTTTTGTTGTTTATCCCCAGTTTAATCCTCAGACGTACAAGCAAAGTCACACCCCCACCGTGGTACAAGGGGGGAGGGGGGGGGGGGCTTGATGGTACTCCTTTGGGCTTTCGTTATGTTACAATATTTTGAAAGGATTTTACCTTAAGTAGAAAGCCTGTGATGTGCTCTACAAGATGAGGTACATATTTTGGGTCGCCACGCTGCTG
>Ga0126336_10002210_pt1 | contig 10933 bp, 9 predicted proteins | sample SidCmetagenome_FD_92530 | JGI IMG/M metagenome (GOLD analysis project Ga0126336, IMG submission 92530) | Coral microbial communities from El Islote,Puerto Morelos, Mexico - Siderastrea C C metagenome | ecosystem: Host-associated > Invertebrates > Cnidaria > Coral | place: El Islote,Puerto...
AAATGATCCCTCTTTTATGGAGGAAAGTGAACTCCTCAATATCATCACGAAGGCTGTCATGCCAGTTGCAGTGAAAGAAGCAGTTCTGAAGCGTGATGAAATTGGCCAGGATCTTTTTGAAACGTTTGTGAAAGAAAGGATCGCTCAGCGTTTGAAGTCCAATGAAGAAAGTATACCTTCAGACATGGAAGACCACAAGGGCGGCAAAGAAGAGCAAGACAGCGCCCGGTGTTGCCGCGCTTAAGGATGACAGGGCTTTATTCACGCGCTTTCTTGTTGTGGTTCTTTTGGGACCTGAGATTGACCTCAAGGAAAGCATCAGTGAATTCGAGTTGGCTGCGCTTCCACGATCGCTCTTTAATTCTGATGGTGACCTTCGCCATTTTGTTGGCAAGAGCAAGTTGATGAACTTCCTGGAAAATTTGCTTCCTCAACAACTATCCGACAGACAGACAGAACAGCACCATGATGAAGGGAGCGTTGTGATCATTGATGGGATGGCAATCATTCAATCGATGGGAAAACCAACATGGGTCCAAACTGATCGTGACCTTGCCAATCATTTCCTTGAAATCATTGACAACAGGTCAAAGGAATGCGAGGACGTCCAGGTCATTTTTGATCGTTGCGACATTCCAAACTCTCTCAACGAGAGAACTCGCCAGTTTCGTCAGGGTTCCAGCAGGCCCATGGTGTACCATATCTCCGATGATGTAGTCATCGAAAAGATCACGCTCAAGCAGCTGCTAAGCAGTAATATCAACAAGGAGTCGTTGGCCATCTACTTTGCGTCTCATATCCTCCAGTGAAGCACAGACTCTCGGAAGACCTATGTGGTAACGACAAAGGGTGAATGTAAGTCTAGCAAGCTATCTGTCGAACACCTTAGTACGAACACCTTAGTAGCACCCAAGAGGAGGCATACACACTCATGATTCTGCATGCCATCGATGACACAGGAAGAGGAGCAACACCCCTCTGTATCCAGAGCCCCGACACGGTCGTTTTGGTACTGGCTTTAGGGAAGTACACGAGTCTCTGCGAAGAAACATCACTGGTACTTGGCACAGGAGCCAAATGCCGATTAATCCTACTGCGCTCTCTGTACAACGCTTTAGGACCTCACGTCGTGGCAGCATAACCTGGTTTCCGCGCATTCACTGGCTGTGAGCAAACGGGCACCATATGTGGAAAGTCAAAACTCTCGTGCTGGAATACCTTAAAGAAAGCTGATGAACAAGTGTTGGAAGCATTTGCAAGCCTTGGAAGCTCAGCGCAGATTACTGCCTATGTGACTGAGCAGCTAGAGCTATACATGTGCCAGCTGTACGTGCCCTTAACCCAGATCAAAACTGTGAAGGAACTGCGATGGTTCCTATTTAGCAAGAGGCAGTACTCGGATGAGAAGTTACCACCAACGAAGGCTGCTCTTGAACAGATGATCAAACGAGCCAACTATGTTGCATTAGTCTGGAAGGAATGTGGGACCCCACACCCAGATCCTCCTGCGCCGACATCTCATGGATGGAGCCAAGTTGGCGACCGACTTCAAGCTATTCCCACAACCCTCCTTCCTGCTCCCAAGGCTGTCCTGGAACTAATCAAGTGCGGTTGCAGAGGAAGCTGCATTACAATAAGCTGCTCTTGCAGAAGACACAACCTAAAATGTACGGACATGTGTGGCTCCTGTGAGGAAAAGTATCAAAACAGGACTGGCAAGCAAGTAAGCGTAAAAGTGAAGACAGTGATGGGGAGGATCTCGTTTTGTAAGGAGTAAAATTTCATCTGACAATGGTAAACACTTTCTAAGCAAAACTGTGCTCTTTAAGCATTACTTTTTTATGTATTTTCATTTAAACTTTGCTAGTGCGTTAGACAACAAAGTGATATACATAAGACCAGCTCACTTTTCCGCGGCCAATACGAATCTGTGACGTCCCTGTACATTTGCATAAATTAAAGCACGGATCGAGGGTGAAATTAAAATTCATACATTTGGATCAAAAACGTTTGTTGTTTCTGAACAACGGATGGGCAAACCATCTATAAATCTGTTAAAATTATCTGCACATAACGGTATTTATAGGTTTCCCTCATTATTGTAATATTTCTTGTTAATGTACGACGTCATAGATAATTAGCATAAGTTTCAACAACCTTAACTTTTCAAAATGAGAAGTTTTCTTTTTAGCCCTCACACCTTAGTTCCAACTATAAAATTACCATGAGAAATATGATTTTTTTTAACCGTGTATGTTTATATTAGCCTCTTTTATAATCATAAAACAGCTACCTTATGACGTCACATTTCATTTGCATAAAATATGACGCCACCATGGCTGAAAATTGGTGACAGAGTTTTTTCTATTTTTCATACTTGAAACTATATTCTTAAGTAAAGAACCTAAAATGATCATGAAACTCCCACGGGAATGACATGTGGCCCTGGACTACTACTCCGTAACAGCGTCAGCTCTGGTGGCAGGGAGATAAAAACTCAAGACGCAGTCTTAGTCACAGATTCCACAACTTTCGGCTCAGTTTTATTGTGAAAACACTTGCGGCGATCCTAATTTTTTTTACGATGTGTTTTAGGTGAACGCTACGGCAGCTTCGTTGTCTTTCAGCAAAATTGGTTGACTCTTGCCGAATTTCTTTGAACCGCGTGAATAACACACGTTTTTTGCCGTATTTAAGGCACATGGTCACGGGATCACTAGCGGCAAATCATTATGTTGTAAATGTGGCAACACCTAAAAAATATATAAAAAGTACAGCGAAAAAGTGAGGTACATGGGTACCTGTACACTGCATGGCAGTCAATAGTCAATAGCCTTTAGTAGAATGGCTGCTGTTTTGCATCTAATCGACTGATTACATAACCCACTTTGTAGTGCTTCATAAACAGCACAACAGGAAAGACTGATTTCGCTTTGGGTAGAATTGTCACACTTAAGGAATTGATCCCAATGAAAACTAAAACCGGTGACCTTATACAGAATCAGTAGTAAATGGGACTACGAAAAGGAAATGGAAACAGCTTGTGTTTTTAGAAAGATCTCACTTTTAGAATTGGACGTGAACCCGCTAATTTTCCCATTTGCCTGGTACCGGTTACGTATTTTGTTTAGAGCTCCAATTAATTCATGAAATTGCCAAACGGAATGAAAGTCAATACTGTGTTTCTTGATAACGGACGGGACCAATAAAGTTTATAAACTTCGGGGCCCTGCGAATGACATATTTATCTCAGCTTCATCATGGGATTGATTTGATTGACTTTTCAGTGAAGTTAAAGAGGCAGTCATAATAAGCTAGGCAGGCGAAACAGGTAGATGTTATCTTTGAATCCAACGAGAAAAACAATTCATCTAACAAAACGGCTAAGATCCAAAAAAAGATTCGTGTTCAATGTGTGCATTATGCTAGCCAGATTAAAAATTAATTGCTTTTAGCATAATGCGTACGTTGCAACTCTTTAATAATTTTCTTCAGAATTCATTCTTTTTCAAATTCTTTTCAGTTTTAATATAATTAATCTTGCAGACAGAAAAACAGGAAATTGAATGCTAAATGTGAGGTCTGCTTTCCTGTAGATCAAGAGAAAACGCCATGGAAAGCAATGTAACTCGACAGTTCCACAGTTCTAACTCCATTTCCAAAAACGCTGGTGACGACTTTTTTCAACTGAATGAATACAATGGACAAGAACTATATTATGCCATCGCCATGTTTGTTATAAATGTTTTTCTATGTCTTACAGCTCTGTTTGGAAACTTTGCTAGTTTAGTCGCAATTTGGAAGACACCTTCCTTGCGTTCGCCAGGAAATGCATTACTGGCAAGTCTCGCTCTGTCGGATTTTGCCGTTGGCTTGATTTCTCATCCTTTGTTTCTAGCCAGATTGTCGGGTGAAATATTTGATATATCGACTTTTTCTCACAATCTTGCTGTCGCCTTTAACATTTCCACCACGTTTTTGACTTCCGCCTCGCTGTTAACCATAACGGCAATTGGAGTCGACCGCTTGCTTGCTCTGCAATTGCATTTGAGATACGAGATCTTTGTAACACAATTTCGAGTTTGTTGGGTGGCAATCTCCATTTGGACGTACTCTGCGTTTTTTTCAAGCTCACTTGTGTGGTTTACTGACCTTTACGTCATACTTCTAGCCCCATCACTGGTGACTCTGCTAGTTGTAAACTTTGGTATTTATGTCAGTATCTACCTGATTGTACGCCGGCACCAGGCACAGATTCAACAACAACAACATCAACAAGGAGAAGAGAATAACCGAAACATTTTCAGCATAGCAAGGTTCAAGAAATCTGCAGTAAACACGTTTCTCGTGTATATTCTACTCCTGTGCTGTTATTTTCCTTTTGGTGCTGTAAGTTTAGTTAAAGGTCTGAGATTTTATTCCAGTGTTTATCTTGACGCAACCGGTACGATAGTTTTACTAAATTCATCTCTAAACCCTTTACTTTATTGCTGGCGAGTTCGCGAAATGCGCACGGCCATAAAGCATATGCTTTGTAGGTGAATTTATTATTTATTTGAATTAGATCACATTTGCGTACAGTATATTGATTAAAGGATTAGAAATATATTTTAGAGTTTTCATTGTCTTCTCAATTGTACTTTTGGTTTGTTATGCACTACCCCACCAACTCTGCTGTTTAATTTTATCGTGCTAAAATAAAGTCATTCAGTTCAGTTCAGTTCAGTCTCTAAGTCCTTTATTTTATTGCTGGCGAGTTCGTGAAATGTGCATGGCCACAAAACTATATGCTTTGTAGGTGAATTTATTATTTATTTGAATTAGATCGTATTTGCATGTAGGATATTGATTTAAGGATTGTAAATATATTTTAGTGTTTTCAATTGTAATTCTAGTTTATAATGCACAGCCCCACCAGCTCTGCTGATTAATTTTATCGTGCTAAAATAAAGTGATTCAGTTCAGTTCAGTTCAACTGACTGAAGAGCTAGAGACACGCAATAATTTAGTCGGTTCAAGTGTTTGCTTGAATAATTTACTACTTCTAACTTGCGAGGATGACTTACGTTCTAAAGGCTACGTTTCTTAAGCCAAAATGTTCTGCAAGTTTCAATGCTCTTCAGGTCAATCCTGTCCGCTCGAGTTAATTGCAGGGTATTACTAAATGTAGGTTAGAAAATTTCCGTTTTTTTCCTAATTCTTACAATAATTACTCTTAGAATGATTGGATATCTTTAATAAAGAAAATTTAACTCTTTTCGAGTGGTTTAGCCTATCTAAGCAAGATTGAAGTAGGAGTGACTTCAAATTGCAAACCTCCTCATTCAATAGAAAGTACCGGTTGTACGCCTTGAACTCAGAGAAGTAGTATTGTAGGGCTGTTTTAATCCCCCTTTACACCAACACAACTCAAACCGTGATTGGTAGGACTTTTAAGATAGACAACACTCGGATGGGCTTCCATAATGACCTACAAAAATTGTCTGTCATTTTACCGAAGAACCTGTTCCTTGAGAGCCTTATCAACAAATGCAGTTCTCAATTATTTTAAAGTCAGTTAAGAGTAGTAAAACACAACCCCATTCAGGAATCAAACCTCAGAAAACAACCTGAGTTCCATTAAAAAATCCCTTACCTTGGCCACTTCTTGGCTATTGCACAAAATAAGGTACGCAAACTCGCCTATCGGTTTTGTAAACCCATTGATATCAAACTAGTTTTCACTACTTTCAAAATCATGAATTTGGTCAACGTGAAAGATGCTTTCCTTAAAGGGCTTCGCACGCGTGTGGTATATAAATTTTCGTGTGCAAGTTGTAATGCTTGTTATGTTGGTGAAACCAGCCGACATTTCCGCACACGTGTGCGCGAGCACTTATTTTCGGACAGATCTTCTCATGTCTTTAGGCGTCTGCAGAGCTCAGAGTCTTGTCGAACATCAAGTTCACCAGATTGTTTCAAGATCCTGGACTCCGCGGCTACTAAGTTAAAATACAGTTATATGCCTGAATGTTATTTGCTAAAGTGAGATTTTGAGACCGCAATACTGCATTATATTGACGGTTAGTTGGAAGAAAATATATTTGGTAAGCGACGCAGCCCAATACGGGGAATATATTTTCTTCCAACGCCGTCAATCTAATGCAATATTGCCGACTTAAAATTGCAGTTCATTTTGTGTTACGATTCCACCGTTTATCGGGCAAAGCAAAAGAAAAACTGGTAATTTCTTGCAATGATTGAAAAATAAATTCTTTACGTGACATTTTGAAGAAAAATTATTGATGCATGGACTTTTCCAGCTATAGATCGGTGCTTGACACAAACAAATTCGAAATTTTATCTTTATATAGTGATCTTAAGTGTCAGACGTTGACAAAACAGGTAAAATAACGCAAACTTCACAAGCCTTTTGTTCAAAACTTTTTAAAAACATGATTGTATGATTAGCGGGCATAACAACACCTCGACAAAAACAAACATAAAACAAATGTTGAACCGGTTACATCCCCTTCTTCCCTTGCCTTTTCGATAATTTGAATTCCGAAGTTGAATATACTATCGCTTTCCTTTATCTTTCAAACGACAGTGTAATTTACAGTTCTGTCTGGTCTTATAAGAGAAAGTTTGAATTTTTTTTTAGAACCGAAGGGCCAAAAAAAAAATGGTGCGAAATTTTCAACCAATCACTGGCTCTCTTTTAAGACGTCAATACGTAGTTACATTGACATCTGCAAAGCGATCAAAAGAAACTGCGAATCGTGATACAACACTGGATATTATATTCCTGAACTCTAACATTTGTTAATGAACGATAACCTCCGTTGAAAAGTTAATTATACAATTCATGAAAATTGTTTACTTTTATTTTTTTATTATAATAAAGTTTCGATTTAAGGCGCGCTCGTGCTTTATTAGAGTACAGATGCACGGAGTAACCCGTGACGCCATTCTGTGCCCGCTGGCAAGCTGAAAACCTTTCTTGCGTGCGCTATAAAACTTGTTTTCTTGCAAAATAAAGCCATTTTTTGTTTACAAATGTGAGCAAAGCTATATTATAAAACAAATATTAAAGCCAAAACCGTGGTTTGTTCTGTGATAAAGCACCCAAGGAAGTGACGAGATCACTCAAGAAGTACGGAGAAGCACTCGCCTGCGGGTCGTGTTCACCCTACACTTCTTTCGTGCTCTTGTCACTTCCCTGCGTGCTTTATCACAGAACAAAGCACGGTTTTGGCTTTTTTTATTTGTTAATTATATTGTATAAATTATCTTCTAGCAATGCCTTTGCTAGAGTCAGCCATTTTTAAGGAAGGCACCTGTTTTGTTACTACGCATATCTTCTGCGCATCTCGAGATAGTCCGAGGAACTTGGATTTTCTAAAGGACTGTGCCTTTAGTACAAAGGAAAATTTGCGCGGTTTAGGACTTTGCGGGAAAATTAAATCTTAGCAAGGGCTGTTGGAAATCAAAGAGAAAATTGGTGATAACCATGCATTTTTCAGACATAATTGAGCTGAAATTTAGAAAGAAATTGCCATACATTTTTCACATTGTTATGTATGTTAAAGCCTCTAAGAAATTCTGGTTGCTTGATTATCTCTGAAAAATACGCGGTTACCCACAATTTTTAATTTGAATTCCCGTAGCCCTTCGTAAGATATGCTTTTCCCGCATAGCCATGAACCGCCCAAAAATACCTCTGCATTAGAAGGCACCGTCCTTAACAAAGCAATGTAGAGCGTACAAGCAGACCTGAATGTTGCTTGGCAAATCCTCTAGTAAAATCGTTGAAACACTTCGTAACAACTTCACAAAAAAGGACAAAACAATGCCTCTGCACGAGCGTTATACATTCTGGAACATTTCTTTGCCGTATTCTGCAAGGCAGCAACGTTATCAGACAAATTTGTCTGAATTTGAACACCTGTCCTACGAATTCAGCTCCCCGCGATAGTTCGGCCACATGCATTAGAAAAATTAATCGACTTGGAACAAAGTAGAATAAAAAATCGTGAAAGAAAAAACACTTTAATTTAGACGTTTTCCAAGGCGTTACCTTCGCCTTTGCTTAAAGTCCCAACCGTTTATTAAGATAGCTTTACATTGATCTACATTACATGTACGTTTAAGGAACGGAGCTTATTGCTTCCCCCTGTCCTCTCCTTCAGTCTATCCCGTCTTTGACTCCCGCACCCTATAGCAATGTTTCCACTCGTCCAATTTGTTTAAATCGTAGTATTCTACTTCTTCAAGCAACATCTGACCCAGTCTTTCAAACAATTCCTGAAAACTTGGCCGTTCATAAAGGTTTTGGTTCCAACAGTCTCTCATCAAGGCGTAACTAACAGGTAAAAAAAGACGAGTGGTTATCCTATTCAAGAAACTTGCTATATCATAGGAGTGTAACTTGGTCATCAAACTCTTAAAACCCTAACAGTCCCTTTCTTCTTTGCCCACCTCTTAACCTCTCAAGGAAAATATTAATTGTCTGCAATTTATCTCAAATTACATAACTGTAGGTAATGATCTTAGGACAATTCATCTTAAGTCTTGATGAAATAGTAGTAGATAAATGGCTCCCGTCACTCTTCCGTTTCGGTGAGTTTCGCTTTATTGTTGTATTGTAAGGTGTATGTTTTCGTGTGTTTGGAGAGAGGGGTTGTTAGGGATGTAGGTCAAATAAATGGCGGACAGTAAATTTGCCGGCTTCCTGGTGGTCTTGTTTTCTATTCTTCTGTCAGTTAACTATATCTCGCCATGCGTCTTGATTTAACTATGTTCGTCCAGAATTGTAGAGAACGTATTTGTCCTGAAATACTACTAGAAACAGGTACAAATATAAAATTCTTTCTTGCGGTTCATTAATGCCGACAGATTTAAGTCTACTAGCTACACCATGAAGTTTTGTAATGTATTAGTTGAAGCTTTGTTTCCTGTTTGACTGTAGTTTGTGCGTTGTATTATTACAATAACAACAAATAAATCCACGTGGCCATGTCGTGTTGAGGTGTTGTCATGAAAAACTACGGAATAGCTATAAACTTACAACCTGTCCGAGCACATGTCAGGTTCTTCCATTCGGTAACCTGTTTTGAGCATCCTCATGAATTCTGTGTGACTTAAAAGTGGATATGGCGAACCACCTATAAATAATCGATAGATTTGTATATTTAAATAACATAGTGGCAAAGAAATTGCCTTAACATCAGTGGACACAAAACGGACGTATTATAGATCGATTGATTTCGGAGAAATCCGAAGACCCTTACATGAGCTACTGGGGGATAAAGTTACGTATTCCGAAGTTCACTAAAAAATCAACCCAGGACTTCCTAAGGTTGCATAAACTGAATTAACTGAGATCTAAAGCGTGTAGTAGCAAGGAACAAATCCTTAGCTGAAAGTGAAGAACTAAATAGTAATCTTACGTACAAATCAGCCTTTCTGTTCTGCCTAAAGGTTAGCTGCAATGATAACATACAGACGCGTTGTACCAGTTAGCATCAATGCAAGATGTAATGCAAAAACTAAGTTTCAACATTACCAAGAGTTCCAATTTCTCACAGGACGACTCCGTACGACCAACCCTTAAAAAACATGGTTACCATGATATTTCCCAATGCGATTGCCCAAAAATACACGTCAAAATGTACTGTGCACTGAATTAGCAAAGACACTGAATCGATTCCTCCTTCTTGTTCAACTGTTCAGTTGCAAAACGAGAGTAATGCTTACACATCACTCTTGGAAGAGAAGATCCCTTCATAAATGGACTCGGGCGCCATCCACTTAATTGGCAGTTTCTTCTGCTTCTTGACTTCGTACACCTCACGGTACAGTTGTCGCATCAAACCGAAGTCAGCAATCTTAAGCCGTTTACCGTGTCCCAGGAGGATGCTCCTTGCTACCAGATCCCTGTGAACAAGGCCCTTCTCAAAAAGGTAGCTCTGTAAATGAACTAACAAGATTGGTGTTACCACTTGGACGCGGGATACGTACAGGGTGTCATGTATGCACATTAGTTGCGCACACTTTCTTATTTATTCGTGTGTAGTAGCTTGGTTTGTATGTTGAGGTAGTTATGAGACTTGCCATGTTTCCTTTCAAAGAAACTTGTTATTTTTGTGAATCAAGTCGCAATATTAAAGCTTAAAACATAATCCCTTGGTATTACATGGAGTCAGAAGTTAGATAAGGTCTCGAAATTGGATGTAGCTGCAGTACAGTGTCTCTAAGTGGACGGGAAGCTGAAAGATTACTGGAAGAGTGGAAGCGTTCTTTGTGGTTGCCCCTCCCAACGTAAATTGTTTTTGTTAACAATAACCTTGCATACGGTGAAATTTGAATTAACCAATCAGCATTCAGTAGGCGGGAAAAACTGTGGTGTCCTGGCGTCATGCAGATTTTGTGCTCTTCGCTTCGATTTCTGTGTGATCAGCAAAGTTTATACTGTGGAGATGCGGTTTTATTTCAGCGTTTCCTTCAAATTAACCGCTTGCCTTACTTCAATTTATTAAAGTCACAACTGTTTGCAATTATATGGGCTGGATGAGCAACCAGAATCGACTCAAAACTTTTTTCTGCGGCGAGAGACATCGCTAACTGGACTTGAATGCGAAGGAGGCTATAAAGGTTTTCCTCTTGTCCTACTGAATGTCAATTTTCACAAGAAACTTCACATCCCTTTCACTCTCCTTGGCATCGTTTATCACATGGCTGTCTGTTAACTGAGCAGCTCTGAGTAGCGTCGGGTACAATCCATCTTCTGTCCTTGTAAAGATCTTCAGTCACTTCATACTTGTTTTCGTCGTGTACTTCATGTCTGGTTTTAATTCACACCAACTTCCAACTTCCAGCTGTGATTGCCTGCTGTCAACGAGATTGGTCTTATCGGTTAGGGAAAAATGTTCCCGTTCATCAGATCAGAGAT
>Ga0126336_10002211_pt1 | contig 10933 bp, 7 predicted proteins | sample SidCmetagenome_FD_92530 | JGI IMG/M metagenome (GOLD analysis project Ga0126336, IMG submission 92530) | Coral microbial communities from El Islote,Puerto Morelos, Mexico - Siderastrea C C metagenome | ecosystem: Host-associated > Invertebrates > Cnidaria > Coral | place: El Islote,Puerto...
TAGCACAAAAAATACGTTTGTAGCCCGAACTCTAACATAGTTGCCAGCGCCATTTTTGAAGACTCGGCAAACTCGCGCGCTTTTCACGTCGTGACGTCACGATGGCCAGACACCTCGAACCAGTCGAGCGGCGAGTTCATCACTCCCTCCTGATACATTACCAAATTTCCTTAGCAATGGAGCTCCGCTGGCGGGCTTTGCCCGCAGGCTCCGCTAATATTTACAGTCTCTTTAAAAGGTCAAAAGATTTCCTTGTCCAACATGAAGACGCATCCATCAAGTGAGCTGCTTGTGTAATACTCAGGCAGTCTTCCTAGACACACGTCTTGTTTTGTAACTAAAAGAAAAAACAAAAAAGGCAATTTTCAACACCAATTGAAAACTCCTTGTAACCATCAAATAGAAAGAGATTTTTCATAACCTACGCTGCTTCGTTTTCTTTAGCAAATGCATGATGCAGACACAATGTAGCGCGGTTTTTTACGCAATCAGTTCTCCTTTAAATTTCACAAGACAAACTTCAAGCCTTCAGTTTGCTTCTCCCAAATTTTCACGCTCGTCAGAAAGCGTTATTTTTTCTCATCTTTATTACTCAAAATAGCACAAGAAACAACGGTAGGAGGTCTTCCAATAATGCACTTAATTGAACCTTTACGTGAAGGCAGTGTTACTATAAGGAATGATTCCTGCATCTTGTCTCGGAACATATTGCTCTATGAGTTGCATGAGGCAGAGCCGAGCGTAACTCATTTCTTAGACAGGTAGTTGTCTCGCAAATAACTTTGCCATTTGCACGATACGTTAGATACGTTATATTTATGTACTCTAAATTTCCTTGCAACGTATTTCATAACTCGTTCCTACTCTATAATGGTTAAATACGTATATAACATCTCTGCAAGGTGTGAGGAGCAAAATTTCTAAACCAGCTTGTTCAAAATTTAACGCTTACCCAGAAAAATAAAAAATTCCAATATTTTACTTGTGGCTCTTTTATCAGTGCACATTTGATCTTACGTTATGAAAGTCATCCAAATCAAAACGAGGAGCAAAAAGACTCAGTATTCATATTTTTAAAAACTGAATCAGTTGATGTTGTTCCTGAATTAGCTTAGTCTTGCTTTGAATAACAGGGCCATGGTGTTCTTCATTATGAACATTTTAACACAACTTGTCTACTTACAGTGGTAACCAATTATTTGTGTTCACCAAACTCCAGTGTGACGTCATCACCAATGAGTACAAATGGAGCCCAGTACTTCACTGCACTTAACTTGTCAGATTCTCTCATGCATTTCATGGTCTGGTTCAGGGATTCACTCGCACTACTTCCTTTCACTAGGTGAAGGTAGAATATTTTCATGAACTCCAGAGTGGCTTCATCGTCAATCGCCCACAATGACACCAGAACAGACCGAGCACCAGCACCCAAAAATGCCCGTGCTACGCCAACTACACCCTCAGCCTTAATCTCCCCACGAGCACTATGGCAGCAACTCAAGACAACCAGCCTTGCTCTCATCTGAACACTTAACACATCTGTCATTGTTAAAATGAAGTCTTCCTCGACAGGTGTCCCGGATGCAAGAGTTGGGTTTGGTGCCAACGCAATTTCTCCTGTTTCCATCCGCCCATGACCTGCAATGTGCACCAAAGCAACCGAAGAAAGTTGTTTCAACACTTCATCCTTTGTTGCCTCTTTTCCAATAAGGGGCAAAGTGTGAAGTATTTGTCCAATCACCTGCACTTCTTCTCTGGCGAATGGAAGCTGTTGTAGCTTTGCCCCTTGATAGGTAACATCTTGCACCCACGGATCACCCACGAGAAGCGCCCCACTGTTACTGTGGTAATCGGCTGGACTGGAATGAGAATGTGGACTGGAATCACTCGGATTCTGAAAGACTCACAAAGGTACTTTGAATTCGAGTCCATGAAAGCAGCAAATGGAGCCAGACACACTGGACCCTCGGGGACGAATACAAGTTCGCTGTCAAGCAACAAGTCTTGGAGAGGTTCTATGATGGTGTCATACCATATCCTTAAAGCACTTTTCTCGAATGGCAAGGACCGGTTTTGTTTCTCGTCTGGAGGGGATCTCTCATTTGCAACGTTTTCATCTCTTGCCGTATCCAAGGAACGATCTTCACATTTGATATCACTTCTTGTGCCAACCTCCTGGTACGTAGCCTGCATCAAAGACTGAAGAAAAGTGTAAGCACCAACACCGCTTATCTGTTTCCTTATTAACTTAAGATCGTTTTCTTTCTGGCAAACCCAGAAAATTACTCCTTGTTGTTCAATCGCAATGAAAACTATCTTTGACGGAAGGCAACTTAATACGTTTTGCATAGTTTCGGTCCCTGATCCTGACTCTGCTTGCTGCTTTACAGGAGAATACTTCAACTCTATGAGATCATTCAGAGCCTGTGCACGTGCTCGCTCAGCAGAAATCAGCCCCTCTGAAAACTTGCCTTGCTTTACCAGCAAACGCCATAAGCTCACGTATGTCACCTGGTGCAAATTGCGTAAGCTAATTTTAAACTCATCATTACATTTAAGACGACTCCTAACATCATTAAATGTTGCTACACTGTGACGATAACAATCAATAGCCTCGTCAAAAGAGCCCAGAGATTGAAAGCTAACACCAATGTTATGCAACGAGCTAGCGATGGCAGTGTCGTCTCCCACTTCTTTTGCAACTTTCAGGTGACGTTCATGGTAGTCTACGGCTTTCTTGAAATCTCCGAGTCCGTGATAACTGTTACCAAGATTACCGTACGCTATTCCCTCTCCTGGCCTGTCTCTCACTTCTTTTGCAATTTTTAGGTGATGTTCGTGGTAGTCTATGGCTTTCTTGAAATCTCCGAGTCTGTGATAACTGTTACCAAGATTACCGTACGCTAATCCCTCCCCTGGCCTGTCTCCCAATTCTATAGCAATTATTAGTTCACTTTCATGGTAGTCTACGGCTTTCTTGAAATCTCCGAGACAGTAATAAGCTTTACCAATATAGCCATACGCTTTTCCCTCTCCTGACCTGTTTCCCACTTTTTTTGCAATTTTTAGGGTGCACTCCGAGTAGTCTATGGATTTCTTGAAATCTCCGAGACTGCAATAGGCGATGCCAAGATTACCATATGCCATTCCTTCTCCTGGCCTGTCTCTCACTTCTTTTGCAATTTTTAGGTGACGTTCGTGGTAGTCTACGGCTTTCTTGAAGTCTCCGAGACTGCAATAAGCGATGCCAAGATTACCATACGCCATTCCCTCTCCTGACCTGTCTCTCGCGTCTTTTGCAATTTTTAGGTGACGTTCATGGTAGTCTACGGCTTTCTTGAAATCTTCGAGTCTGTGATAACTGTTACCGAGATTACCATACCCTATTCCCTCTTCTGACCTGTCACCCACTTCTTTTGCAATTTTTAGGTGCTGTTCATGGTAATCTATGGCAAGATTACCAGACCTGCCAATTTTTGCAGTTTTGTCCTTTCCGTCTGAGCCAGTTTTGTGCAGAGAGTTTTTATTGTTCTGTTGGACATAAACATAATCAGTTTTTGTTACAAATTTTTGTTCTTGAATTGGGTTAAGAATTATGTATCGCATTTTTGGTACTATTCCTATTAAAGGAGCTGTGTCATGGGCCAAATTGAAGAAGATTAATACGGATTGCAATTAGGGTTTTGAAAAACTGTTAGGCTGAACAGTTTTCAAAGCTTATCTCCATATCGCTCGGGATACATATTTTGTTTGTCATGAAGCTGTTATTTTGTCATTTACAAGTAATTTCTTCGCTAACGCAAAGTTCCAAAGCAAATAAGGGCGAGTAATCGGGAACACTAAACAATTTGGACTGGACTGCCGTGACACAGCCCCTTTAAGCAAAAACTAAGTTTTAAAAGCGTATTTGAAAGGCCTTTCAAAGAGAAGAAGAATGATGTTTTGTGTTTGTAATATCTTCTCTCGTTCTAGAGATATTCAAGTGACAAGGATACAACTGATGACGTCAGAAGTGGTTACAGTGTGGAGACAAATAACAAAATCAAGAATACCTCCGGAAATATTGAGGCATTGTAACAGAAACTTGACAACAGTAATGTACGTTAAGAAAGACATACAGAAATGCGTACTGTGATGTTGCCATGACAACTCACGGCAACAGTTAAGCTTCCAGGTCTCTTTCATGTGAGAATGACATTCCCCCTTTTTGGGCTTAATAAACATCGCCCACTCCTTCATGGCTAATAAAAAAAACTAAGCACAATATGGGCATTGTGAGTGTTTTGAACAGGTCCTTCTTTCTCTTGTTATCGGCTAAAAATGGTCATATTATTTGGTTGGAAGCTGAAAAAGACTGGAGCCAAGATTGTTGCCATGGAAACATCAATATAGACCTCATCTTGTGCCTTTCTTAGGGCACAATATTTGTGCCAAGTTTCAATACCCTTGACCCATTCTTTCCACAGATATTCTTCACTTTGTGATTTATCTCCATGCTGTGACTACCTACGACGTCATCAATTCTAATTTGCATAATACAAAAACTGACGGACATACTGACTACACATTTTCATCTACAGGAGAGACCAGACCCATTCGTGATCACATTGGCTGCAATTCTAAGAATCTCATCTACATGACGACGTTGTAACAAACCGTACATAGGCGAGACAAAAGACTCAAAGACCTCTTTAACGATCACCGACAACCAGTTGACAAACCCACCCCTTCATCCAGACCTACTGCAGTTTCAGACCATTTTCTTTCCGACCATCATTCACCTTCTAACATAGAACTCATACGCTCATCTCGTGACGATACACGCAAAGCTAGGGAAACATATCTTATCGATATCGATAGAGATCAAACCCTTGAATCAAAGGGCATAAACAGACGAGAAGAGATGTAAACGTTTATTACATGATTTTTACGTAAAATACATATCTTCTTTCATACCATATCTCGTAACCTTACTATGTTTCGTTTTCGGTTATTTTTTAAATTTTAAAGTTTTTTCTTGTAATCTTTTATTCTATTGTTTCTTTGTGTTTTGAATTGTAACGAATTTCTCGGATCATTCATTGCATGAAGAAGTCATGCCGTGTCTGACGAAATATTGCAAATTAAAGAAAATACATCTCCAGCTGTACAGTCAGCCTTTTTTGTTTATTTGACTCTAGCTTCATAAATATTGGAGGCAAACAAAAGATATAACGGACTTGACTGACAAAAAAACTGCACGTATAAAAATGTATATTATGTGCATAAAGTATAAATTTCGACTGACGCAAATTTGTCTTGCCAGGTCTTTAGTTACTCCTTTTTCAGGGAAAAAACCTAAGCTCTGGCCAAAGGGAGTCGAAGTAACCGTAAGTTGGTAACTTGCGACTTCGTTTAGCCACGGCTTGCGTGGACTTGCGATGGCTTGCGGTGACTTGCAACCATGCAGATTGATTTTGTTTTGGTATCTCATTGGTTGCCGTTGTAGAGGCGTGTTAGTATGAAGTCAAATCCTGGACAAAATGTTTGAGTCGTCGTTTCGTGTTTTCGTTTCGTCGTTTCGTTGTGTCACTTTCTTGCTTCGTTTCGTCGTCCCTCTTGCAATTTCGTCCTGTCGTCGCTCTGCTTCGTCGTTTCCTTGTTTCGATTCGTCACTTCTCTCTTCGTTTCGTCACTTCGATGTTTCGTTTCGTCGTTTCGTTTCACCGTTTCGTTTCGCCGTTTTAACTGCACTGGACTGAGAACGAGAAAAGGTACAATTCGCGTGTCCATTACATGAAGTGGTTATCGTGGTTTGCCCAAGATGGCGAGCTTGCTGAGGTCTGAAGAATTAAGGACCATCTCCTCCGCAATATAGAATACATCGTCAACCACGTAAACGAACGATTTGATGAAAGCGAGAATGAAATTATAGCTACATTCTTTCTCGAGCTTCTTCGTTCTTTTACGTTCCTCCCGAGTTGGAAAGTTTGTTGTTGAGAGCTCGTCGAATGATTGTTGCTGTTGGTGTCGATGAGAAATCATTACAGAGACGATTGTTTAAGTTTACAGGATGACGAGGACGTCCAACCATAGATATTCCAAAGGAGATACTAAAACGCTATCTTAAGCATCATTTCACTCCAGTACAAATCGCTCAACTGTTTTGTGTGTCAACGAAAACGATCAGACGACGCCTCAATGAATTTTAGCTTCACGATGAAAAGCATAGCTGTCTGACCGGTACTGACCGAGGCAGAATTAGACGATGAGATGTAAGTTTGCTAATTTCAACCATCATTTTTTTTTTGTAAGTGGACAAAATAAACCTCGTATGTCTTTTTTGTGTGTTAATTTTAGCTTTAGATTGGGTTAAGCATCAACCCAACGTGAAGCTGAAATTCATTACTAACCCTAAACCCATTTAAGACCCACACCCAACCCTTCCCTCCTCCATTGAAAGCTAGGGAAATAATGGGGAGAGAGGAAATTCAAAAATAATTTCTGAGGGGATAGCCGTGTCGGTACCTTTGAGCTCTTGGAAAATCTTTTTCTGAAGGGAGGAATGTGTTGGCACTTTCATATATATATATTTTTCCTTTGGGGTAAGTCCAAATTGGTCCTCAGTAGTGGGGGTTCATACAAAAAATGAAATGGCCCATTGTTTAGAGAATAAGCTAGCATTCATCAAGAGGGTAGAGGGAAGAGGGAAACGACGACTCAAACATTTTGTCCAGGATTTGACTTCACATGTTAGCATCAGAATGGCCATGGCTCTAACGGAAAATCCTAAAGTCACGGTTGCCACCCGTGGCTCAAGAACGTCTGTGCTTAAGTTTCCTATTGTTTCCTATTACCCTCTTTAAATAAAGTTGATTATTATTATTATTATTATTATTATTATTACCGGCGCGAGTGCAAGGTTGCACTGAAATGACTTGTTTGCTACTTGCATTGAACTTGCGTCCCCTTGCGAGACCATTTGGCCATCCATCGCAAGCTTGTGTTCGCAAGTTCACATTTCCAAACTTCCGTTGACTGGTGTCTCCGTTTGGCCAGGGCCTTAAATTCAAGCGTCAACTCACCTGCGACGATTCGCCGTTTGTTACAGAGTTGGGGACAATAATGTCCTAGTATCTTTTAAACGTCGATGGGGCGCCCAAGGACGCGGTGTTTGACCTGTCATTGCAAAAGTGTTCGTAATTTTTGCAAGATCGATAGGATTGAGGCTCATTTGACAAACAACGTTATTTAATCTTTGAATAGCTCAACTTTCAGCTGCTATTCGTCACAGAAAAGCCTCTTTAGTCAAGTCACAGAAGTAGTAAAATTTCGATTCATTTTGAACGAATAAACATAAATCCATTTCCTCAGAAATTCCTCGTAATTCTCACCTGCGAGTAAATCAATGTTCTCCGTTTTTCAACATTGAGTTGCTTGTCACACTTACCGCTTGAGTTTCTTCCTGGTCGTTAGCATTCTTTCTGAACCTATGTTGCACCTTGTTTTGTTCTTGAGCAGACCTGCTTCTCAAATCCAACAACTTCTTGTTATTCTTGTTAACCTTCCACAAGTCAAGATTTGAAATACGTCGAAAGCAAAAAAATAATTTAACTAATAACGAAGGTAACACCATGTATTGCATTGTTATACAACCACCCCATTAATATTACCAGCTAGTTATTAAGTCCACATTGTTGTGGCCCAGAAAAACGCTCACTGATTTTGTTATCTAAACAAGTTGTTAATCTGACGACCAGAGCCCATGCACCTCTTGGAGTCCTCGACTGCTATTTTCTTTATAAATTTACATCGTTTACACTACCACTCGAGATGTCTGCCCTTTAATGATAAAAGCATTAAAAATTGAAAAAGAAAAAGTTAAACTATCCTTTAAAGTGTATATGACAAGAATTTTTTTTACGTTTTTCCCTTCACTGATATGTGAAAAAAAGGTATGCTGTTTAAAATTTGCGAAAAAATTGTTTACCCACTAGGTTCACGGGCGGCCGAAATGCGCGTTTTTTCCTTCGAATTTGTCCCGGAGACTGGGTACGAGAAACGGACTTGTGACGCCAGTCGACTTGACTGCGTTGTTGCTAAGGAGGAAGTTTGGGTAATTTCTCTGCTAGTATCTAAGATTGTGTTAGACCTTTCCTTGCCCGAAAATGTCAAGCGACTCTGAAATTTGCGAGTTAATTGACTCCGTGATGAAAGCCAAGATTCTGAGAATGATTGGGGAGTGATAGAAACAGAGATAATTCCCTACCAAGATGAGCTGCTTGTCGATGCCGTAGACTAGGAAACGATGGCAGGGGATGGCGAGTCCGATGAAGAAAAAGACGTCGATGGTCTAACTCCAGCCGTTTTGGAGCAGTGATATGAAAGAACTGTGACCCTTGACTCTTGGTTCCTTTTTGTACGATATCATAATTTGACACTGTTTCGTTGATAGACCAAATTTTTATGGTTGTCAGTGATCGTTCCACTGTACTTGGGTTTGCCTTTTCTACGTGCTTTGCTTTGTAAAATTTAAGCTTAAGATAAAACAAGTTCTCAAAGCCTTATTTCTTCACCTAATGTTTCTGTTCCTTCCTTTTTCCAAATGACTTGTATACATTCAAAAAATTCAAACGAAAGCTTTTTGCAGACTTAAGACGCCACTTAATATACATCAAAAACGCCTTCTTTCAATTAATCTCCTTCTTTTTTCGAAAACAACAAAAAATACGCTTTATGCTCTACTAAAGCATTTTTTAGCTGATCCGAGAGCGCACAGTTTTAGCTTACATTATAAAAGTCAATACACCCAATAACATGAAGAAAGCCATTGAAGACCGACTTTTCCTGGGACATTAGGTGTCTGCGGTCAGCGTGAGTAGATGTATTATGTTCAATGCTCCAGGGGAATCCGGGACATGGACTCGGCCTCATTGTTAGGGACAGTTAGTTGTCCCGCGCCTCTTCGTACCCAACTTGTGTGGGTCATGTGATCTCGATGCCATGTGCTTTCGCAGCTTGTGTGTTGTGCGAAGTGATGTTGATGGTTTGTTTGTTTGTTCGCTTTTTCTTGTTTCTAAATATCGTCTCGATGTTGAACAGAAGGCCTGAAGATGCCCCCAAAATATGTAAGTCTTCCTTTCAATCGCTTGTTTGTATTGTTTTCTTTTGTAATTCGGAAATTTCTTTAGTTAGAATCGCAAGCTTTGTATTTTGTAATTTGAACTGCAACGACCTACGGACGAGTAACAGATAAACACCTTCAGTCAGCTGTTCAGTGCCCAATATTTGTTTGTGTTTGTTCAACATCGAACGTACATATATTTTGGTGGAGAACGTGGATTAAAGCGCTTGACTGTTGTCGTGCAGAAGCTTGGAAGTTCAAGTCCGTAGTTGTGTGTTGGATCGTATTACATTTTAAATGTTTGGAGTTTGCAAACCGAGTTTGTCATCGACGTTTGTGGTCTGGCTATTTGTCGTGCTTGGTTTGAGTTTTGCTAGCGAAATGTACCGTGGAATTGGCGGACGAAAGAGCTTGTCTGAAGAGTATCTGTGTGTGAGTGCTCGGCCTCGAAGGAACAATGTGACTTTAGATGTACATGCGTAGATGACGTGAATTTTGAGAAAATAGCGGCCTTGAGAAAGCAACGTGGCGGCTACGCGTTGCATCTATCTAGGAAGCGAGACGAGTTAAAATCTTTGTTGGACAAAGGGGCGAGTGTTGACCGCGTCCAGAAGAGGATTGTACAGGATTGTGCAACTCTTCAAGATTTGTTTGACTGTAATGTTAAATTTATTCAGTTGTTGGAGAGCGCTGGTATGCCAGAAGATAACCTGCGATCAGGCCGAATTTTAGCATCGCTCTTATATTCTCTTACGTTGGTCGCTCGCTAAAATAGGGCCCAATACAATCTCTCACAGGACCTTGTGCCGGCGGCCAAATTTTGTCAACGGAAGTAAATTGTTGCGAGACTCGCTCACAGTTTCGACGCGACCGCCATCGCCAAGGAACAAGTCTGTCGAGGTAAATGTCAGAAATGTGTCGCTCTAAGATATTCTTGTCGTTCTAGGGGAATTGTCATCATTTCTTTCTCTCCTTAGAATGGCGTTCGGTTTGACGCAAGCTGTCTCTCACTTGGAGCAGAGAAGTACAGCAACAGTGAAGTATGTATCCCGTTTTATCGCATCGTGTCTCGAAGTTTTCATTTGAAGACTTTCAGTTAGTATTTAAAGATAAACGGAGTAGAGGTTGTTTCGCTTTCTACGAAACAAAACGAACAGCAGAGGGACTAGAATCTTTCGCCAAGAAAGAACAACAAGTCAACCGATAATTCAGTTAAACATAACGGTAACTGATGTTTAGCGAGAGCCACATTCAGCGAGATGCTGTATTTGTTTTTACTTAAGTAATAAAGATTTTCAGTTTATTCATTCAGTGTTACTAATGTCGTTTTATTGATCTCTGACATTGATATCAAAGGATCTGACTAGTTTTATAACAAATGCTCTTTGTTTTAGATAATATATAGATGTAGCCAAGCCTAAAAGCGGAGCCGCCAAGGAATAAAGACAATAAACTGGTGCTCGTTTCTGAAAAATAGTCCTGAAACTTTTCGCTCTGAAATATATTTCGGGGCTTTCTTTGGCTTGGTCGCTTTCGAAAAGTGTTTCTCAAAAAGCCCGAAAGTGTTCCGAATTGTCCTCCAATATTTTGAGGATCTGTTCTGTAAAACCAAGCTCGAAAGGTCATTCTAGAGGCTGAGCACGGCTTAATTATTTTCTTTTTCGGGCATCAAACTGAACACAGGAGCCGTCTTGCTTGGTTTTTTGCAATGTTTCCATATCCTGTCATTAACTGTCAGGGCTTGTCAAATCTCCTTGGATTATTGGCTGTTGGCTTGAATGAACTTGAAACGGCGCTCATGTACAACAACAAAATAAAACTTATTCTGAA
>Ga0126336_10002212_pt1 | contig 10933 bp, 4 predicted proteins | sample SidCmetagenome_FD_92530 | JGI IMG/M metagenome (GOLD analysis project Ga0126336, IMG submission 92530) | Coral microbial communities from El Islote,Puerto Morelos, Mexico - Siderastrea C C metagenome | ecosystem: Host-associated > Invertebrates > Cnidaria > Coral | place: El Islote,Puerto...
GTCATTGAAACTTTCACATGGCGAACATCAGATAATTCCAACATTTTGGGGGAGTAAATGCCTTTCATAAAAGCCTAAAGATTTGTAAATTGAGGCCGTAGATTGGGGCAACTTCGCAAAGTACATCGATGTGACATGGCTCCTCCGATTTGTTTTGAATTTACGCGACAATTTTCTCGCTCGCAGGAATATTCTGGCAACCAATCAGATCGCGAGAAAAACAATAGAACCATTTGAAAACAATAACAAAGAAAGTGAAGGTGAAGGTGGGCCTTTAAGATCTTGATAGAAAGACTTTGTCTGAATCTTTTTCAGTTGTTTTACATGCAACTCTCGGGCAGTTAAAAGGACGACTTACATTTGAATCTTCTGTTGTTTTACCTGTAGCTTCACAGAGTGAAGGGAAACATGCACAGGATTTTTATTCGTCTGTTTCGCCTCCCACATCTTCATTCCTTGTAAAAGAGACGACATCTATTCTAGTAAGTTAACTGCTTGTCATTTTTCGGTCTACCCAAGTTTAATAAACCTAACTTGTTTCCAATTATTTCATCTTCTCCGACTAAAATGACAAAAATCTGAAGCTGAATTTTAGAGCAAAATGGGCAAAAATCCATACCTAAATTTCAGACCAAAGTGGCTTAAAAACGGCAGGATTCAGGACTTGTAGACTTACATTCACACAGTTTGTACCGTAACTGTTGACCAGAAATGAGTTCTTTTACAGACATGTTTTCCAATGGGTTACTTGAATTGTAAGCACTTATAATAATATTATAAAGATTTAAATAATAATGGTTAAGCACAATTTCACTCAAACTTTGAAGCAAACAACCAACTTTGAGCAACAAACATCATGTAACAGCCTGTCAGGCTTAAAATATTGGATGACGAAACAGGTAACATTGATACCTTGCTAGGTCATGCTTTTTTGTAACTTGGCCACACGTAATGTTCGGTAATCAATCACATTTAGCTAATAATTGAGCTACAGTAGTGGAAAAGTAAGAATAATTTTTTTCCCCACCAGACGACTTCTGGCAATGGTTCAAGTCAAGTTGATGGTGTTAAGTCTGTATCAGCTGCACTTCCTACGACACCATCAAAGAAAGTCCCTTATGTCAGGGTAGCTCTGGGAAAGCGACCCAAATGGCATTTAGGTAGGTTCCCAAGTATGTCACATAGGTTAAGTATTTGTTAGCTTGGAGACAGCTTTGTTGTTGGCAGTTACAGCTTTGTTCAGCACCATTCAACATCAGCACACTTCCTTCAGAATACTTGACGTAAAACGTCATTCAGTAAGATGTCCAGCATTAAACTTGCTGAATTGAGCAATGTTGAATGAAACTATTGAATCCATTTGGCCCGGGGCCTTTCAGTTAATGTATGTGCCAGCTGGGTACGTTTGGAGAAACCTTTGCCCATCACAATGTATTGTAACCATAAGTACCAGGAAAAAAAAACAAAACAAAACAATCCCAAGCATGACAATAGGGTAGCCATAGTATTAAATACATCCTTACAGAAGTTGATCACAGGAGGCGTGTGTCTTGTAGAGTGATCAGATTTTGAGCCTTTGTTTGTTGGTCTTATGGTTTGTTTTCTTTTTCACTTTGACAGGCATTCGATCGCAGAGTAAGCCAAATGACATCATGGGAGAAGTTTACCGTGCAATGATGTCCTTAGGTTATGTAAGTGCTATATTGGGTGATTTTTTAACACATTCACTTGACAGCACTGCATTCTCTCTGCTCTCCTTAGTCTCTCCTTTCTCATATCCTTGCTTCCTGTTTTTGTTTGCTTGTTTGTTGTTTTGCTTTTCACATCATGATATGAAAGGCAGTGTTCACCTCTGAGGCCTGGGCAAAATTTTCAGGTACTCACACAAACCTGTAGGACAAAAATGTTATTAGTGGTACCTGACAGAGCTGAAAAGTGCAGTGCATAGGTACCTATGTCACTGTTTAACCAACTGCCTCGCATACCATAATGGAGGTTGGGTGCCTGGGATATCCAGGGGCTTTCACTGTGGTCAACTGGCCCCCAGTTGGACTAGTCCATTACCGGCAAATCCCCAGAACCCAGCCATGAGCCCCACACGCCCCTGCACCCGTCACACTGACTTAGTCAGTGAAGAGAAAAATTAAGTAAATAAAACAAAAAATAAGAGGGAGGGAGGGCTGGGGTAGAAAAAACAAGCAGAACGCTACAAAATGCCTGGACAAAACATGTGCAAGCAGTCACAGCCCGCCATTGCAGTAAAACTACCCAAACTGAGCCTGACAGCACCTGAACAACTACTGACCACCACCGCTTGATAACCACATGCTCGCTGTAGGTTAACTTGGTTAAAATACATTTAACCTCATGAAAACATGTTATCAGGTTCTTCACAGCTGAGCCATGGGCAATTTTTTCCAGTTTCTATCCAAACCAACTAGACAAGAAAGAAAATAGACCCAGCCATCTAAAAATGCCAAACAATCTTTATCTCCTACTGCTGTGCATAACCAATGGTTGGAAAGTCAACTGGAAACAGGCACCATTTTGAAAAATGTGTTAGAACCACTGACCAATTTGAAGTACATAAAGATGAACAATATTGTGTTTACTTCTGGCAGGAGTGGAAAATAATAAATCCCTTTCATCTTCGAGTGCTGAGTCGGAGCAATTTCACTGGGAAATATGTAAGACTGTTAAACATTCAAGTATACTTCTTCTGTGCTATAAAAATTATAGATAAAGGCTAAGCTTAGTTAAATTCTTGTCTGATTTTCCCTGCTGGAGAAGCATGTTATTGTTTGGTTTATAACATGTTCTCGTTTGTATGGCCCGTAATTCCAGCCTGCCGTCAAAACATTTGTTTCGGAGATAAGCGGGTAAAAATAAAATAGTTACCCTTATTTTGAAAAAACTATGAGTACTTGAAATGGCTTCCACGGATGTAAATTCTATGGCTGTAAGGCAACTCTTTAGAGTTTCTGTACTTGATTTCACCTGAGGGTTTTCTTAAATCTAATATTTTCAACAAATTGTGCCCTTTGAATTAACTCACAAAGAACGGCATTTGGAAACCTGCGCAGCCACCATAGTAGCAATTCTTGATGACGTATGGGTGGGAAAACAAAAATACTTAAAACTTCTCACATTGATTTGTTTTTACTTTTGTCACAATCTGTAGAAAATCAGTTAAGAAAATAATCTGTCAGAAGAAAACCAGGGTTCAGTGTTCATTCAAGTAATTTTAAATTCACACAAAGTAATTACAACACCCATCGGTGCTATATTGGTCTGCATTTCTTTCTCAGTACACTTAAGTCATCACATGGTGTAAATTGTGACATAAATGCCATGCACAGTAAGGATGTGCCGAAAAAACTAGCACAAAATCAAGGTTTCGTTTGAGGCTGGAGGCCAGACGTAATGTCTGGTCATTTGACATGTAATGTCCAGTACTTTCACACGAAATAATTATTTTCTGAAGTGCAAATACCCTGTAAATTGGATGATTTTGTTTTACTTATCGAAGATAGAGTTGAGCCTTATTTTGCTGACTTATGTAACTCGTACAATCGGAAACAAATGATCATAGCTTGGTGGACATTCGTGATTGTCCCAATAAGTCATTCCTGGAACATGACTTGCTGAAAATTGTTGAAATTAATCTTTCGTTAAGAGAACCATCTGTCATATCTGGGATTATCCCACTTTCTTCCCAATTGGAATCTGTAATGGGATCTACTGAAAAGGGACACCTGCAGACTGATAATTATCATAGTTGCTGATTCAAATATTTAATTTTTTGTGAGCATTTTATTGCCTAAAAGGCCTTCCAAGTTTACCACTTCCGTCCCAGGGAACCCAGGGAAGCCAGGAAACCCAGGGAAGCCAGGAAACCCAGGAAATGGCATTTCAGAGAGTCCAACTTCAAAAATTTCCCAGGGGGTGTCCCCCACCCTCCTAGAAGTTTGTGCCTTTGGCACTCATGTTCACGCCGACGGTGCTCACAACTCCTTGTTTCATTAATAAATCCGGTACTTTAAAATGTTACCTAAAACCCTGACAAAAGAGAAGAGTTTTTTAGTTAAGTAATTTGGTTGGTTCTATATTATTTCAGACCAAGATAGCCCTTCAGCTTTACCAAGTTGACCACAAGAGTTATCTGTTGGACTTCAAAAGTCTTCCCTCTCCTGACAGCACTGAACATCCAGAAGGAGCAACCTCAGGGAAGTCATCGAGGAAATCTTCTGCTAATTCATCCTTCAGCAGCCTAAAGGATTCTGATAACAGCTCTTTTAGTCATGGAGGCCAACATCACACTATGGAGTTTATGGAAATGTGTGCCAATCTCATCATTGCTCTCGCATGTTAGGGGAGTTTCTGCCAATGGGAAAATCTGACACTCCAGCAAAATGAGGGAAATATAAATAACCCATACAAAGGCTATGGCTGTTATGATACAGTTACCATTCAAAACCTTCCTCGTGGAGGAGACGAAAGTGTTAGTGATTCAGAAGGATTGGGCACAGGCAGGCATGTGTGGGAGATCTACACTGAGTCCCTGCTTTACAGCTGTTTATGTTTTGAAAAGAGATAAGTGAAGGACAATCTCACATCAGGGATTGTACCAGTTGCTTATTGTATAGCGAGGTGTCTTATTTTTGAAATAAGTAGTACATCAAAAGAACATAGCTGATACTCTGTATTATGGATGGAGAGGTTCTCCGCATTTTGATTGCTCCAGGACCAAGTTGACAATCGTTACCAAGGAAGTGTCTTCACTGTGGACGTATCCATAAGGAGAGGTTTGACTGTACTGAAGAATTCTACAGCGACATCATATACAGATAAAGATAAACATGATATGCAGATAAAGATAACAGAGGACTTAAGCAAGAGTTCAAACTGAAGAAATAATCTACAAGGTTAATGCAATTTTGTGCTAATGTTTATGGTAAAGATAGAGACCTTTGCCAGTTTTAGAAAGTTGAAAACTGTTTAACAAAAGACGTTGGGATTATAACCTTTAGAATTGTTACAAGTTATCCTAGGTCAACTTTTTTAGAAGACAAACTGGGATTTCATTGACATTAATTGTTGGGGAAAATACTATTATCCCCCTTTAAGGTTAACCGGGAGGGAAATTAGTAATTTTTTTTGCTCTTGTTGCACTAAACAAAACAACTTTTGAACTGGATACAGCACTGCAGATAGTGCTCCAATGGGCAATTTACAAAGGATGACAATTCATTGGTGCAAGGGACATTTTTGTCACCTAACAAGAAGAGAAAAAAAACTGAAAAAAAAAACCAAAAAAGAAATGCAGCTGAGCAGCACTGAATAACTCTAAACTAAACTAAATGTATGACTCAGTTGCTTACTCACCTACAGTAAGGCCGAGTTTTTCATCGGTGTTGTGGAAAGGTTTACCAAGCAAAATACAATGGAAACACTTGCGTGCCTGTACATGTTAGGCCACAGTGAAATGAATTCAGCCTCACTCAACAGTGTTGAATGAAACTGTTGTGCGATGTTAAAACGTTGGCCAAACGAATTCTACATCTCAATACAACGTTTTTTAACCCTTTAAATCCCAATAGTGATCAGCATAGTGATCAGCATCAAATTTCTCCTCATCATATCGGTGCATTAAATCACATTCAGGTCATGAGAATTGGGGAAATGATCACCAAAGATGAATTGTCTTGATGTTTCAACAAGTTCTCCTAACTAGTACCCAACAAAGTGTATGATGACCAGTAAGGAGAATTTTAATGATGCTGGGACTTAAGGGTTAACACTTAGGTTAAGGCCAATTGGATACAGCATTTCCATTGGGCAAAGTTCAGCATTGTTGAATGCGATGTGTTGGACACATTTGATCACAATGTGGAGTGATGTCGGATGATGGTGATTGATGTTGAATGGACGCAACATGTTGAATTCAACAGTGTTGAACGTTGTTGAATGGAAATTGTTGTTGAAAAGAAATGTTGGTAATGTTGAAATTGCCTGGGCCTTAAACTTGTTGGACGCGTTTGGCGGTCCTGTTGAACGATGTTGTTGAATTATGTATGTATCGTTCATCAGGGTAGCCAAAGACGATCAACATGTTCAGTTCAATGATGTTGGGGGGTGTTAAATGGAAATGTCTGAGGTAGCTGTAGTCAAATGACGTCATCGTGAGTGCTAGTTAATACCCAGAAACTACTTAAGCTGTTTGTTTGCAGCTTTTAAATTTTATTTACAGTCAATTTCCTCTACAACGGACACTCTTCGGACCAGAATCGACTGCGATTTTAGAGAAGTTTCATCTTAAAGAGACGCTAAAGAGAGTTTGCATCTTAAAGAGACGTCCATCTAAAAGAGATGTTTATCCCTTTAGGTCATCAAATTTCTCGTCATTATATCAGTGCATTAAAACACATTCAGGTCATGAGAATTAGGGAAATGGTCACCAAAAATTGTCGATGTTTCAACAAGTTCTCCTAACTAATAACCAATAAAGTGTCTGACGACCATTAAGGAGAATTTTAATGATGTTGGGGCTCAGAGGTTTAAGGAGATGCCCATTTAGAAGAGGTTTCTGTTGGAGGTGTCCTTCCTAGACAAGTGTCTGTCTTCCAAGACAGACGTCTGTCTTAATACAATGCTGAACTACAGAGTTGTTTAAATGTCCTTAGAGAAATTCAGTGTTTAGGCGTTGTCCGTTAAGAAGGAGTTGGCTGAAAACTTGGGTTGCAAATGCTGAATAAGTCTAAAAGCTTGTGGCAAAAACGAAATATTTGCTGTAAATAACCAAATATGTTTATAATAAATTATTATGATAGAGGCACCACGTTTTCCACTGTAGCCTGAAAGTCAGTAATCCTTTGCTCTTCTCTACCCTGGTATATATTTGGGTTGAGGAAGGAATGGCGACTGAAATTTTCAGGCTTCTTTTGGAAGTAGCAACTATTAATTCGGAGGCTTGCTGTTATTTATGTGATATTACGCCCTGCCATGTTAGACGTAGGGAACGATGAGAGTTATTTCAAAGGCTACTGAGTTGAATAAAACATTTTTCGTAGAATACGTTAAGTAGACCCCAGGAAATTGAAAATGGTTTTATCAATAATCGTTTCATGACTGGAATATTCCCAGAATCAGTATTCTAATGAACTTTCCCTTCTCCTGCAAAGCATCTATGAATGGAAGGAAGTTCTTCAAAAATGAATTAGAGGAATCGGGTGAAAATGAATTTGAGTCCCTAGTTTCTGGTACCCTTTGAAGGTTACTTTCCAAATTCCCGTGGAGTGTGCTGGTGCAGTGTTGTAATTGTTAGCGCCTCAAGACTTTCTATAGGAGGGGTAGGTGATGGCGTTCCTCCTTGTTTTATGGCGGTACGCATGGAGCTGTTGGACGGATACACTGCAGTCGCGTTTTGCATCCTTCCCACGACGCGCAACGCGCTCGTTTTTCGGCGCCACACCGGCGCCTGGTGAGTACAGACGAGGTAACTCGGACAAGAAACTTTCAGGGCACATTGACTCTCTCTTCCCAGCTTTATAAGTGGGCATCGACTTCTGGCGCAAAAACGTTTTGAATAAACCCTGCGATGGACTGGCATCCCATTCAGGTTAGCCTGCTCCAGGCTCCGTGATATGACAAAAAGCGAATGAGAAAACAAGCGCGAAAAAAGCTTTTTTCCACATCCCGTGCGTCTCATTTTTATAATTTTCGCCGTCCAATCCAGTGGGGAGGGGATGGGGTAGTAATACTCCTAATTCCTTCTCGGTGCTTTACGATCCTTGTTTATGCCAGCAGTCTTTGATCTAAGCATTATCATAAATTATCGTTATTATTTATAGTTAGCTTGGCAAATAAAAACACGAAAAAATTGAAAGAGACCGACACAATTCGTAAAATTAGCAAACATGAGAGGAGAATTGAAAATTGAAGGAGATATTCCTATTTAAAAAAGGTCAAATTTACACACGTTTGTATGGCTGAGAGGCAGAAGTTGCCACCCAGTCATACAAACGTCTGTAAATGTTGTAAATTTTGAAAGCATCATTTAAAACCGGTTTCCATCCTTTTTCTTTCAAACTTCGCACGTTATCAAAATTTTTTATTAGTATGCTCTTTCTAGTTATGATCTTTGTTTGTTTATCGGATGAATTTCAATTTTCAAGATGTAAATAATGACGTCAGTAAGGATCCACCTATAGAAACTGGAATTATTAAGCGCCTACCGTGTATGCTGCTTATAGGCAATGTGCGCTTTTCCTCACAAATTTCCAGCGGCCCCCCCTGTCCCTTTAATATTGGAATCCCCTAGGAAATTTTCAACGGGAATCATCCTTGATTGTTGTGTTTGTCCAGCGCATTACACGTTGATTTCGATTGATTCCTTTTGTTATTTTGCTTCCTTAGCGATGAAAGGCATCCGAGAATTATATTTTATGTGTAACGAAGGAACAACTTTTTCCTCGAAGTTTCAAGAGCAAAGAAACGCCTTGAGACTAGCTTCTTTTATAACTATGTGGTAATGATTCGCAGAAAGCACAAAACACCTCACCCAGCCCCCCACAGGAAATCGTGGACGTGCAACCCGCGTATTTTCCCGCCAAAATTTGTAAGTTATGAAAAGTAGCAAATTGCCAAAAAAATGTTCCTAAACTTACAAGTTTTGTTTTAATTAATTTCACTTTAGTTTAAGGCTTAAGTCTATCTTCCAAGGAGAACAATATACGGAGCTTTGTAACGTTTAAGCTGGGAAGCTGAAGCTGCAAGCCAAAGCAAATTCAGTTTTCTTCGTGGCGCACCAAATGTGTTTGTTGACATCGTAAACTTTCACAGTTCATTCTGAGATTGGTAAGCCTTAGCTTAAGCTGTTAGTTGTTTTTCTTAAGGTTTATTTTTAAGGTTTGAATGAGCTTGAATGTTTATAGAACGTACACTTCAGCTACAAAGTTGTAAAATATTTGCAGGCAGTGTTTTAAGGGAGAATAATTTTCAATTTCCTAGACAATTTTAGAGTTGTACAACAAATAAGCTTATTTTAACCAAAGATCATCTGAACCATTTTAGTGCCGTGGGTTTTTAAAAAGATGAGCACTGACGGAAAAGTAAAGCAAGTTGATCTGGATAACTTGATTCAAGAATTTATGCAGTGGCAAAAGGTAAATTAATGTCAAACAATGTCAAATATCCCAGACAGGATTGTCTATTTTTGTAAAAAGAAAAAACAAATTTCAAATTAGGGCTTTTCGAGTTTATACTCGACCGGGCCTAAAACTTGTCTAAGGATATGTAGGGCTTAGAGGAGTTTAAATATGGCTCAGCTTCCGAGAGATAGTCCTTACAAATGACGTCACTCTTCGTAATTTTGAACTCTCGAGTAGTAGTCACGAGGTTTCCTTTGTTTAAAATAAAACTTAAAAACTATGGATTCCACTTTCGTTACAATACTAATGATGATGATGATGATGATGATGTTGATGATGATGATGATGATGATGATGATGATGATGATGATGATGATGATGATGATGATGATGATGACTGCCTGAACTACAACTTGAAGTCTAGATCTCTTTAAGCATTCCACCTCTGGTTACACCTTTAGAGGCTGGCTTTTTGTTCCTGTAGATAATACGGGACTTCATGTTAATGCGAGTCATTCATGCTTGACCCTGTATTAGATCAACTTTTCTCTCTTACTAGGTATCGAGGGAAGCTGCACATGAAAACAGCTGTCTAAATATGGAGATCCGCGCCCTTACAAAGAAAGTTGAATCCAGTCAGCAAGCTGAGAAGATCGCATTGGAAGGTGGGTACACATAAATGTGGGCATCCTTACGGTATCAGGAAATGCTGTTGGGCAGCAAGAAAGTTATTTAATTATGTCATGGATACCCTGATGCATTTACCTAACAACTTATTCCAGAGGTTTGGGTGTGGGAGAAAGCTGGGTTGGTGGGGGGAGGGGTGCGGGGGGGTTGGGTGTGGGGCTTATCTCTAAGATTCAACAGACGAGAATACTTCTCTTGGATAAGATATCCTAAAAAGAAAACATTTTCTAACTTGCCTTTTAAACCTCGTAAATATTTGACATAAAATGATGGACAAGTTTATGTGCTACAGACACTAACTAATATTTGTGTCTTCTAAATTCTGTCTTTGATGATAAAGAAGGTGAAAAGTTTAAAGGAATGGTAGACAGGCTCCAGGCTGTTCTTTCCAAACGTTGTGACCAGGAAGGTACGTAAACACTTATACAAGCGGCCTCTAGAATTTCTTTTGAGAGAAATATTGATCCGATAAGGTGTTTTGTTTTTCAACTTCCATAGGACACAACAGACAGGGAAGTGTTTTATCCAGTTTTATTTAAAATATCTGCGTTGTAAACTACTAGAAGTTCCGGTTTTCATTCAAGCGAAAACAGACCAGAGTCGATGACCCCCTCGCTCGAGCATCCCACTGATGAGGAAATAGAGACTACTCGTAGTCAATATGCCTGTGTGGTTACATACCATCCTAAGATAAGAAAGCATAAAAAGAAGACGCATCGCTAAACCAAAAAAGTTAATTTCTATTTTTTTTTATTACACTCTATTTACTTGCATTACGTCTAACATACTAACTTACAGACATAACTTACATAATATTTTCGTACTAACTTACATGACAACATATTTACATAATACATACTATACATACTACACTTCACTTAAAGAACATTAGTTACATACTAACTTAATAGATAACATAACAGTTACATAATACTGGCATACCATACCTACATACTATATTTAACTTACATTTTCAAAATAAATTTATTGATAGTAAGCAGCGGAAAATGCTATATAGCAGTACAACAGAGTAGAAAATACAGCATATAGTTATTACATAACATTCGTTACTTTCAACAATACTAGCTTACATTAAC
>Ga0126336_10002213_pt1 | contig 10931 bp, 8 predicted proteins | sample SidCmetagenome_FD_92530 | JGI IMG/M metagenome (GOLD analysis project Ga0126336, IMG submission 92530) | Coral microbial communities from El Islote,Puerto Morelos, Mexico - Siderastrea C C metagenome | ecosystem: Host-associated > Invertebrates > Cnidaria > Coral | place: El Islote,Puerto...
AAGAATCCTTACATATCCACTGGGAAAAGCCCACTTTAAATCAACAGGTTAAACATGTTAATTTGAAGTTGTTTGTTTAGATTTCACATAATCACGCTTTTTTCTTGTCACTCTTGCCTATACTTTTCATTTACAATTCTAATCACTATATTGCATATAAATAGCTTTGTTGTAACTTTCTCCTTCAACTGAGGATGGCATCAGGGATGCCGAAACATGTATTTGAAACTAAAAAGTGTTGTGGTGTTCTTCAAAATATTAACTTGTTTCTTGCTACCAAGACCTTTTATTAATAATTAATAATAACTTTGTTGAAGTATTAATATTAGGTGGCCTTATGCCTCACTGGGGGCAATAAAGCAGGGTAAGTTGGTGTGAGTGAGTTAACATGCATATTGTGCTATATAAGGGTATAAACTAAGATCACTCACACACAGGGCAAATGCATCCCACATGAGCAGTACTTTTAATGATTTTCCCCTATTCTAACATCTATATATTAAAAACAATTCGTTTTAAGTCTTGAAAACTGTCTTGCTGTTACAGGGGCACATTTGCGGGGGAATTACCACGTCACAATATCGGTCTTGTTGCACGATGCTTAAGTCACACGCTCCCTCCCTGCGTTTACCTCGTGATTCATACGGTATTCTTGTAAATTTTGAGAAACTTCTCCACTGCAATTTTATTCTAAAATATCCACTACAAAAACAGGTAGTTCCTCAGAAGGAAATACCATTCGTGCTAGCGTCCAAGATGCGTCGGCAGTTTATAACCTTACCCATGGTAGTATTGTACGCCCATTAGTTGTTACCAACCAAAAATAACAAGAACCATGCATTCTTATTTTTACCTATTATAAATTTATGCCAGTATTTACTTTCCCAAAAAGGGTTTTAAAAAATCCGCTTTGATGAATCCCACGTAGAAAATGATTGAAGGCTTCTGGGAGTAGTGCATGTCCTGTACAGTCACGGAAAACCTCTGTACACAATCTTGGACGAAACTAGTTGAGACAAAGGCAATTACCGCACGTATTTCTCAATTTCCCTGCATGGAAACACCGACAATATTGCAGAAAGGCTTTCCCTCCCCCCTCCCTTCATTCAATGTTGTTTGGAAGGACTGAGGTTTCATCAGGGGACTATTGGTGGCAAAGCAACATTGATAAGGGGGAGAGGGGGGGGCAGATTTGTCGAGGTGAGTGATTTTCAAGGTCAAAGTTCTCATTCGTTCTGAAGTGTCTCAACGGATTTGTCAGAGATTGTAGTAGTCCATCACAAGGTACCCAAACATGAAGTAATTGAGAGAATTACTACTCCCCATGGATGGATGCTAGTCCACCACAGGCTACGCAAACATGAAGTAACTAAGAGAGTTACTACTCCTCATGGATGGGATGCTAGCCCACCACAGGATACCCAAACATGAAGCAACTAGGAGAATTACTACTCTCCATGGATTTGATGCTAGTAGTCCATCACAGGGTACCTAAACTGAAACCTGAAGTAACTAGATGGGATAATAATATATCACAGGATAACCAAACAGGAAATAACTGGGAGTATTACCATGCACTCCCCATGGATGGGATGCTAGTCCATCACAAAGTTAACCCATAACATTTTGTTGCCAGTACCCATTCATACACCCATTGGCATGTATAGAGAGACAATGTGGAGTTAAGTTTTTTGTTTCGATTGAAAGTCTCATCACTATTGTATGAGACTGGTGTTGAATTACTTGAGACTTTTTATATTACTAATTTAAAACTGGATTTAAATGATACACAAAAAATAAAGTCATAAATCTGCCCATGGGAGGTTTCTGTCACACTGGTCTGAATTTGTTACTACATGTGTAGTAATTTTCGGGACCTGCAGTGCGGGTGACCAATAATGAGTACATGAACAGGAAGTGTGAACTGAGTAACGGTAGCTAGCCTACAGTCTTTACAATTCAATATAGTACTCAGAGTCATTGAATTCAATGCAAAACCTCTGACTTTTCATTTGAATTTAAAGAGCACGAGCTTGCACTGAAGTTCTTTAGCACCCTGTCTGGAGTAAAGAAAGACAAGCTGGATTTGGTTGGGCAGAAATATAACCATGACCACTCAGAAGGAAATTGTGAAATCTGTGATGGCGGAAGAATCGAGGAAGCTCTAGAAGCACTGGCAAGGTATACATATGGCAACATTAAACTTTGCAGACAGTTTCATCATTTGAATACCCATTATTAATTATTGTTACATTTTTTCCTGTGGTATTATGGGCAGCAGTTTTCTGTCCAGTGTGCTGAATGCAAATGGCTACAATCTTCAGGGGAAAATTCAAAATTGACTGGAAGTGTGTTTTTTTTGTGGGGGGGGGGGGGTTGGTGGAAGGGGGCCGTTTTGTTTCGGGTAATTGCTTTATATCTATGAAATTTTACCATATCTATGAGTCATGGATAGCGCAGCCAATAAATCGAATAACAGTGTAAATATCATTGGTTTCTTTCATGTTGCAGTCTCAAATATTTTCAAATAACAACAGTCTGATGAACAACACAAAACATTGTAAAAAAATTGTGAAGTCATAATGAACAAGATTTTGTCTAAATGTGTAACTGTGTTCTTGTGTTGTAAAGACATAAGTGCACTTAAATGTCTTTTTTTTTACTTATTTTTTTATAAGAATTGAGTTTCAAAATTGAATGTGTTTTCCCTTATAACTGTTATTCCTCAGCTTCAACAATATTGCCATAAGTTTTTTTTCTAACTAACAGAATAGGTGTTATCAAAGAACAAACAATTTATTGCCATTGTCTGACCATCAGGCCACATGTCACATGTTATTAATATGTGCATTAAAACAGTGCAAAGCAACAGCATTATGATACTACAGTAGTAGCTATCTTCTTCTTTTTCTCTTAGTCTTCAAGTGGTGGTGATTCTGCAGACAGGCTTTGCTGATTGATTGTGTATATGTAATTAATTAGACTTTTGCTTGTGACTGCACTGTATACATGTACTTATAAAAATTTAAGTAATGTCTCCCTTTGACAACATAATGAGAGTCAGATTTCTTGAAATACCATTCGGCACACTGCATAATAGCTACAGTTCATACATTGACAGTCACCAGTCAATAAAATTGACTTATTCTAATTCTTCTATAACTGTTAAATTATTAGTACTTCATAGTTTGCCTTACTGTCCTTTGTTGCCTTTCCACAGGGATGATACTGTTGTCTCTCATGGCAAACTACTCTACAATTCCAAGAGGGCTCCAGACATCACCAAACAATCGTATTACCAGAAAGCCAGGCAGCGCCTGCCAGTCCATGTGCAGCAACAGTTCCAAACTTGGCACCATCTTCCAGTATACAGGGTACCCAGTGATGCCGCCATTAACAAGAGCGCCATGTTCACGCAGCCTCACAAGGCCTACGGGAGGCATTTTACCATCCATCCAGAATGGGGCCTGCACAAGCCTGTTGTTCTGTAAATCATTAGAGTTCAAGGCTAACTTTAGTTGAGATGCTTTGTACTGAGTGACAAAATGGCTAAAAGCCAATATGAATTGAAAGTCGAGTGGTAGTTTTCAGTGTTTTTGAATTTGAGATGAGGTTAGTTTTCAGTTATGAGAAAAAAATACTGTTTCAAATATCACAAAATGTTCAACCAGCACTCAGATTAGTTGAAATATTTAGCAGTGTCTTTACCAGCTTAAAAAAAAAACAGTTGTTAAGTGTTTGTGATTAGTGTAATAATCTTGTTTTCTTCAACTTATTAAATCAAATGTGAACTTAAGCAACTTTATCTCTTTCTTTTCTCTATATTTAATGGCAAAAACCTTGCTGTACACATTATTTTCCTTAACTCTCTTCTTGGTGTCAGCTGTTGTGATGAAACATGCTTTATGCTGTTTGATGTTTTTTTTTACATGAACAGTCTGAATGGCAGGAATATTCAGAGTCAAGTGCTTGCACTCTGAGGATGACTTCCACTCAGTTTATTCAAACACCAGTGGTCAGCTGAACAGTTACAGTTATTATTCATCTACTGATACTCCTGGTTGTAATAGATTAACTTGTTTTAATTTGTAGTTCGAAATGGTTAGAAATTGATTGATTGTACACTTCATTCAAATCAATTTAAACTGGTACAGATTTTGGTAAGCTCATCTGGTCCAATAGGACACAACCTAAGTTTATTTGGAACCTGCAACTGTTTCACCTTTTGTTTAATAGTCTGGTTACTCAATAAATGTGATCTTATAACAACTCAAATCCTGTCTAAATGTTGGACATTTATTTTTAAATTATTTTGTACATAAATGTAGGCATTGAAGATTCCCATTCCAACAAAACTTGTGAGTTTGCAACCCTTTCTATACCTGATTGTGAACATGGGTATCTAGTCTTCAAGTTCCAATCCAAATTCTTGATACATAGCCCTTGTTGTTGTAACATCTATCTCAGCTGAGATAAAAGGAGAGATAAACGTATAAAAAAATTCCCAACTTTGCAACTGTAATAAGTTTGTGTGTGTGTGGTGGGGGGGGGGGGTCTGTCTTGGGGAGAGGGTAGATCGCAACGGACACGATAACTAAAACAGCTTTGACAACTAAAATTGAAGGGCTGAGAGCATATTATCATCTTATGTTGAATTTTTGGGCAGTTTTGTTTTTTGCTCCAAAGTGCTTCAACTCATGGGGCCTTCAGTTCATTCAAAGAATACTGCCCAAAGATATGCTGATTTGCACTAAGCAGAGTGAGAAAGAAGAGAGCAGATGGCCGCACATTTTTCACGTATTGCAAGAGTTCCCCGAGGTTGTCGGTTTCCAGTTCATGCTTGCGACACCTCCTCTCAGGAAGATGATTGGTCCGGTGAAACAAAAGCCATCAAAAGGTTTTCAAAAACTACAGTTGACTCCCGATAAGATAACTCGAACCTCCAAGGGAAATCATAAAAAGTTTGAGTTATTGGGAATTTGAGTTATGAAAGGTAAAATTGTCAAGAAAATGACCTGGAGGGAAAAAGCATTCACTTTGAGTTACCGGGAGGTTCCAGTAATAACTTATGCAAATGGAAAAATTCTTTATACAAAATCTTTATTGCAAAGTAGCAAAAATTATCAGCCCTGTCAAAATTTGCCAGCAACCAGCAATTTTGCCATCTACAGACAATCATTTGCTGCTTCTCACTGGAGTTTCCGAGGAACCTCCTAGCAGACAGAAAGATCCGGCCCTTGCTGCCTCCTTCTTCTATGTTGCCTACTACTACAAATCATTTGACAGGGCTGAATGTGCAGCACTGTTTATTGTTGAATCACTTTTACCTAATTTACCAATGAGGAGCTGCCCAATGTCCTTGATTTCATTGTATTCATGAAGCTTCTCTATGTGAAGCTGAAGCTCCTCCTCGCTGTATCTAGTAACAGTGACAAGAAAAAGATGTATTATAAGCTAACATCACTGCCAAGAAGGACCCAAAATAGAGATGTACAACAAAGCATAAAATCAAGGTGGGATCAAGAATACCAGAAATTATGAGGACTGGTGTGAAGTAAAGTGTCCTTGGCAGAAACTGGAATAAGCTATATAATTATTTTTAGTAGGATGTGGGAAAGTACTGAAGTTAAGTCAAGAAGCAGAATCGTAAACAGCAAATCATGCGACTTCGAATTCATTTCCCGTTGGAATTATTTTTCTGAAGTGGGATCAGGATGAAAATTCTTAAGCACGAGATAGAAGGCTCAAGGATAATTATTAATGCAGGATTACTGAATCCTTATTATGACCCTTGCCAAGAGCAAGGATGTTTGGCCAACAGTGGAGTGGTGGCTGCTCGTGGAAGGAAGGGGCCTGTTAAGATAAGACAAAGATACCAACTGGCTTTGCTCAGCAAGTTTGCCCTTCCCCATGCTCTTGCTAAGCTTTTGAAAAGGAAAGGGGATTAGTTACAAAAAGCATTCATTTTTCTTACTCTTCACTTAGTTCTTTGATTTCCTTGTTCAGGATTACTAGCTTTGCTTCCAAACCTTGAATCTCTTCTGACAATGATGTTTTCTCTTCAACTGTTGGATTTTGTTGTCTTGACTGAAGCTGAAGTATAATATAAATTATGTGTATCATCATAAGTTTCTGACCTCTAGCATATCATTACTTTGCGAGCAGAGTCACCTCAATCTCGCTTTCGATGTTTTTCCTTTTATTGCCCTCCATTTTCAAGTCATTGAAGGCAACTAAATTGTTCTTACTCCGTGTGACACTATGGCTGGCCCACAACTGGTACTGTTTCAGAAATAGAAAACACTTTCTTCATTTCCACAAGGTAATAAAAATAGCTTTTATTAAATGTGCCCTTTAAATTGACAAAAGACATGTTTCAGGATTTTTCTATGGTTTAAATTTCTAACTAAAGGAAACGGAAAATATTTTTTCTCCAAGTACATGTATCATAGCACATTGTATTTCTTTTGTTGGTGAGGTATTGTGTTTTGTTTTTGACTCTTTTCTTTTACGTTATTCATGCTCTGATATCCATAGAAAAACCCTGACATGACCTGACATGAAGAACTTTTTACGACTTACAGGAGACTTGAAAGGTTGTCTCAATTTGGAACTGCTCCTGCAAAACAAAAAATTAAAGGAACAAAAGCAAAATTGAGCAAGTTTAAATGAAGCTTATCTTTCAAATAAAAATTCAATAAATATAAGCTAACATTAATTACAAGCTACAAAATTATAAATTACGTACAAAGCATATTATGTACCAGCTATTCGCAAATCAAAGCTACAATTACAAAAACGCATTGTAGCGTGTAAAACACAAAAAAGTGAAACAAATCAAGGAGCATCTACCTTCTTGAAGTCAAGGCTGGTCGTTTTCCAAGGGATGCTGGTGTTTTAAGCTGGATTGGAGTAGTTTCCGTTTCTAGTTTTCTACGTTTCGCATCACTTTCTTGGACGCTGCATCTGTATTTAAAGATTTGGTGATTAAACTGACAGTCCTAATCGACTTGAAGCCCCACAAGCTTAACTTAAATTAACGTCAAGTTAAATGCTTTTACAAGCTTACATCTTTTTCCGGCCCTCCAAACGACATATTTCTCCCTCAGTTTCTGACGGTGGAAGTGAGGTAATCTCTGCCATCTCTGCAAGAGAAAGGGGTTCATTTCTTGATTTCAGACAACTCAAAATACAATCTTCACCATTCTCTTTCTTTGCCGCCATTTTACAAAATGGCGCGGAGACAATGCCGCTTTCTCATTGGCTCCCAGAAATCTTGTGACTGCGATCAGCGGTCAGTTGTTGGTGGGTTTACTCGTTGGCGCAGGCGTACACTAGTTTTGCTTGGTCGTCTTGACAACGTGGGAAGGAGACCTAGTGGAGAAACAAACTGCCGTCGTTTTCACGTTCATTTTGTTTCACGAACATTTGATTGATCTGAGATATATTATAGACAACAAGAAATATGTCGGAGGGGGCAGTTACAATCACAGAAGAGATTGAAGAACTCAAAAAGAAACTCGCTCTGTTAGGTAAGCCACATTTTCGCGAAGAAAGTGAAGATTCATCACTTATGTATCTTCACCTTACCCGGGCACCTTAGTGTCCTCTGAGTGACTGATCAGCGCTCATGCTGTTGATTGATGTGAAAGTTGTTTGATTGCTGACTGCAAGTTGTACGGCTGTGTTATCGTGTCGACTTTTCATTAAACGCTTTATATCTTGGTCTTCTCTAATATTCTTCTCTGAGGGTTCCACCGATTTGCATTCTGTAAAAATTTGATCTTTAAATGTTTTTTCCCCTTAGATGGAGACAGGAAGGCCTATTACGAAAGCTCACAATGGACTATGAAGAAAAACAAAGACACAATTGCCAAATTAAGAGAGAAAAACAAAAATCTGCGAGCCGATTTGGCAAAGAAAAAAGCGGTGAGTTAACCAAAATATGCACTTTCTGCAAGAATCCATTTACTTGATATTGAATACACCAAGCTACAATCAGGGTCATAAATCTTGGGGCACTTATACAATTCTTACACTATGTGCAATGTTGATTTTTAAAGTCTTGTTTACAACCTGAAACTAGCCTGCATAGCAGGCGCTTGAGTATTATGGGGCACAAAGTGTTGGGGAACGCATGATCAGAGGTGCCAGGAGCTCCGAACAGCAAGGGTAACAATTGCCCTCGTGCCTCCGATCACGCATTCCTCAACACCATGCGACCCATAATACTCAAGCACCTGCTACACAGGCTAACTTGAAAGGTACCCATTGCCGTCAACATTGTCAACACTGACAGGAGAGGGGGAGGGGGAGTCAAAGAGCATATATATGCTGTCAACATGGAGCAGGGGAGTCGGGGTGGGGTGGGGGGGGGGGTAAAGGGAAGAGTATACAGTAATTGAACAAACAAGCCTTTTTTGTGTGCTAATGTACAACAGTGTTTCAATTGGGTATTTTGAGGCACAATTTTTCAATGTGTCCCAGTAACTGTTAGCCAGGATTGTAGCCTTATTGAAAAATAGCATGATTTTTTAACAGGCATGTACATGTATGTATGTCCCTCATTTTGCTGAATGTTTATTAATCAGACTTCTGTCTTGTTTATTAAACTTACAAATAGCATATGCACAGATTACTGTATGCTTTAAAGTTGTAGTCATACCGTGCAAGATTGCACCAACAATGCATGTAATTTTTAAGTTTTATCGTATATTTTCACCCCGTAATTGTTCCCTGCAACATGTGCACAGCAAATCCAAGTAAAGACAATGAAGTAGAGTCAGAGTGGGCACAGATACATTGTAACAATTTTATTGCATGTGTTGTTGCAATGTGTTTCTTTGTGTAAGAATGTTTGTTTCTTTACCATTTTAGAATCTATGTTTTTTTACATTGGTTCCTACATTGGTTCTGACTGTTGCCATATCATTGTGAAATATTGATATACAGTCTTTATTTTCTTCTCTAAGGGAGATGAAAAAGTAATTGATGAGGCATTCAAAGAAAGGGATCCTCAAAGACACTGTGCAATGAGAGGCATGTCTGGAAAGGTATGTTGTTTTTTCCTCTGTCACATATAACACAAGGATATATAAAATTAAAATTTATTTGTATGTAGGTGGTAATTCTAAACAAACTTCAAATACACCCAGGATGTTTGAATGAGAAATTCTGTCCAACTTCTTGTGCATTTCTGACTGGCAGGTCTAACCACAAATAATTCTAAGTGTCACAAACATCGCGATTTTTTAGTATGCATAAACTCAGAAAACTCGTCAAATACAAAACCAAAATACTTTTCTGAAATCGCTTGGCAATTCTAAACAAAATAATATTGAATACTTTCAGAACATCAAAATAAACCTTTCTGTCAAAATAGCTTGAAAATTTTGGACTGCGGGTTAGTCTTGAAGCATCTGTACCCGGCTTCAGGGTCTCTAGACACTGCCAAGTAAATAAAGCATCCTTAATAAATTCAAAGTAAGATAGTGGTGCTTCCAGCCCTTCAATTTTAAAAATATTAATTTTCTCAGTTATGGTTTCTTGATGTGTGCTGCTAATTTAATTGCAGGCTGCCATCACCAAACTAGACCAACAAGTGTGTGAAGCAGTGAAGAAGCTGAATGCTTTAAGACATGAGAAAAACACTCGTCAGAAGAAGCTGGACCTTTTGCAGACAGAGTACAATCAGCTGGTCACCGATGCTGAAGAAGTATCAAATACTGATGTCGGAGAATCAGCTGAGGCACAGGTATAGAAATACGGGGGAAAATCCTGGAAGATTGAGCTTTATCTCTAGCAGAATTGGTCCATTGTTGAATTTGTGTCATAGTCAGAGTAATTTGTACATGTTTTGTCGCCTGATGATTAGTTTATTAGCTCTGCATCATACAAGTGTTGCGTTTTTGCTAAGTCTTTGTCCAATTAAACTAATTTGGTAATACATGTGGTATGAACTTGCCAAAAGTTGTCAGATAAGGTTGTTAAGTGTTTTATGTTAGTGGGGATGGGATTTCAATAGAAAGAGGGACTCTTTCCTTGCCAGAGTTAAAAATTAAAGGGCTTAATCTAGTCAACTCTTAAAGATAATTAAGGTTTTAAGGCTCCCCTAGAATATTATACATTGAAGTTCTGTTGTTTTTGTTTTTAGGTCTGTCAGACTGTGGCAAATAATTGACTGTCACAAGCAAAATCACCCACTGCCAGCACAGTCTGAGAGACCGAAAAACAAATATTTTACATTAGACTTCCCAAGCAGGCAAAAGGACACTTGTTGCCCACTACTCTTGTTATGCCCCCTGCTCCTTCAAAACATTTTAAAGAGGGCTGTTTGTAAGGTTTTTGTTGCAATGGATAACAAGCTAAGTGAACTCTTTATTCCAGAAACTGCGGGCTTTGGAGAACAGCTTGGATAAAATGAAGCTGAAGTGTAATGAGGCCAAGAAGATCAAGACGATTTATGAGGGTTTGCTGGAACAGCTCAAGGAAGAGCGCCGCACTTGGCCAAATCAACTGAATAATCTGGAGAGAGCAATTCATGCACAAAGAGAAGAGCTTTCAGAGCTGAATGCTATGAATCATGATGCTCAGATCGCTCGTGAAGCCGCCAAAGCAGAACTGACAAAGCTGGAGCAGTCTGTGTATGAGAGGAAAAAGGAAAGAGAGAGGGAACTAGCCCAGTACAAGAAACAGGCAGAGGAGAAGAAAGATCATGCTGAAAAAGTTGAGAAACGGGTGAGTGTAATAAATTATTGCAGTGTTGGAAAGATCAGTGGGTTTCGTCACAGATGATTGGAGCAAAAAACAGTCAGCCAGATCCCACTTTACCAACACCAGTTTACTGAGTGTTTTACCCTTTTCCATTCATTTTCTCAACAGCTGCAGAGAAGCTCTCTTCAGCAGGATGAGCTGACAGGTAAGAGGCGGCG
>Ga0126336_10002214_pt1 | contig 10930 bp, 5 predicted proteins | sample SidCmetagenome_FD_92530 | JGI IMG/M metagenome (GOLD analysis project Ga0126336, IMG submission 92530) | Coral microbial communities from El Islote,Puerto Morelos, Mexico - Siderastrea C C metagenome | ecosystem: Host-associated > Invertebrates > Cnidaria > Coral | place: El Islote,Puerto...
TATTTTTGAGTTGGCGCCCTCACCTCAATGAAGAGCTCCTTTGCAAAGAAGCCCTTTTCTCTTTTATCCACACTGAATTGAACTTTTGCTCCCAGGCGATAGTAGACAAGTGCTCTTTTTTGTATACCGGACACCAATTCATGAAAAAATAACTTTTCTCCAATGGACGGTACTTCAATAAATCCATGGACTGTTTTGTAGTTTGGAGGACCTCTCAGTTCGCATATATGACCTTCTTGACGAGAGCCAAGGAGGTGAAGATCTTCTAGTGTCCTTGGCAAACCTACTATCCTCGCTGCCCTGTGGTACAAAATATGAACAAAAGACCAGTGTATTAGGTAAGTACTGTGAAAAGGGTTCTCTGAACATGAATTGAGAGTAACTACTCATTGCACACCACCTTATAGAAGCAAAACACGAGCAAACCGTAAGGAAGTCCTGGTTCCTTTGCAAAGCGGGTGCAATCTGCTTCCCAAAATCTATGGGCGAGAATACCAGATCCATCTCGGCACCTCTCACAATTAATGGTGGAAGATTTGGATTGCTGCGCCAAAACATCCAAATCTGCCCACCAACACTGATTGTGAGAAAAACAAGGAACATGCAAAGCTATCCATTAAGAGACATCTCTTCAAGTTTTCTTGTACGCCGTTTATTTAACTCTTAACCAGCAGCACAAACGTACAGCATGTAATGCAACAAAAATTTACCAACTAAGAACAACAACAAAGTGACATAAATAAATTAGATATATAAATAAATAAACTGACTACGCAGGTAGTAACCGTGTGACTTCTTTGAAGTCACTGACCTCTGAGATATACTCGACCAAAGAAACCGAAACATAGGGGTAACTGAGGTAACTACAGCAATCAGCAAGGACTCGATAAACAACATGAAAAGAACGAAATTTAAAAGTGAATTAAACAATCGAACACAACTTAAGAATTTAGTTCAGTCGCGGAGGTTTATGTCCATTTTCAATGTGGGAACTATAATGAAAAGCCAAAATACTTTCACGGTACATCTAAGAAGCTAGTAAAACATGTATAGGCTGAATTAGACCTTAAATGATCATGGCAAATTACAAGATCGCAATAAAGGTCACAAATTATTAGGTAATATCACCAAAGTAAACTACAGTTGACTTGCTACAACACGTTTTGGGTCGACTTTCACTACTCAATCTCGGACTTGCTAAATCGTCACTGCTGTCACACTGCAAACGATTAGAAGACATGTCAATTTATTATCTTTGAAGCATTTCGTATGATCGCTTCGCTTCTTCAAGGACAGGTAACGGCCTTAAACAACGTACCCGCGAGAAGTTTTTGCTGTGGCTGGAGCCTTGGTTGTCTGCTCTTGGAGGAGTTCATCTCGACGCTCTTTCAGCTTTTCGCTAATGTTTTCCTCCTTCTATAACAATCAATAATATATTAGCGAAGAGCTTAACACATCGTCCTGGACCATTTCTGGTGTCGTTAAAGCATTCAGTAAGAATTTACAATAATAGGCTAGTTAAAACTTGGATTCCATCCCAAATAAAGCCAACTGTGAAGTCACATTTTCCTGTGTCGGTAGGATACGTCTATGCAGATATAATGTCATGCATGGAAAAGAATTTCAAACTTGACAACTATCTGGCTTTGCCTAAAACTTGAGTATTATTTAATTAACGGTAAGGAGATTGTTCCCAACACAATCCAACCAAACCAAACCAAACGGTAGGAGAATAAAAGAAAACAACAAAAAGGCAAATAACATACCACCGTTTTGATGTTCATTGCTCTGGGTCCTCTCTCACTCTTTCCAACTGTAAAAGAGACCACTGAATACAGCTCTATGGATTCAAGACTGTCAACTGGAGGAACAATTTGCTTCGCATGAAAGAAGAGACTACTTTGGAAATTTGGATGATATATCTGTCCATATCCCTTGTCAGGAAATCGTTTCCAAATGATTCCTTGCATCTCCTGGTTCAAATAGCGGCCCCATTGATTACCTTCGTCGTCCTCGGCAAACACGATCTGTGGCGGCCTAACTGTTTGTGTGTGAAGAGATTCTCCAACCATGGGCAAAAGGCCCTCATCATCAGCCTTCTCATTTGCGTCGCTATCAGAATCGTCTTCCTCTGGACGGGTAGAGAAATGAAACGCGGAACGTGATTTTCGAGTCTTGGCTAATTCTGATTGGCAATCGACATACCAGGCAGTTGGACCAGTCCAGTGGAACGCGAGGCAGAAGCGAACTGTGTCTCCTTGATTTGGCATATGGGGCAGAACATTGATGGGAACAAACGAAACGTCGATGTGTTTCTTAAGACTAATGATCCCTTTCCAATCAGAAAATATATCGCTCACCACTCCTTCCCATTTGGTTATGTTCTTCTCAAATAATGCTCTATCTATTATTTTTCCAGCTCGGTGTTGGTGTTGAGGAGTTTGCCCTTTCAAACCTTTCAAGTAATCTTTTACTAAATCTTCGTGATAAAGTAACGAATCCAGAGAGTTGATATGGCGGCCCTCTTTTGGATGAAGCCATTCAACTGGGAGGGAAGGGTCCTGTGAATCCCCTTTGGACCTTGGTGACCTCTTCTTATGTTGTAACTCTTTAATGCATTCACTTGCTTTCTTCATTTTCTCCGTGTCCTTAGGGTCACTGATTGCCTCCAAAATTGCCACCACATAGCTGTAACGGCAAAGTGAACAAAAAGAGTGTGGGTTCAGCATGTATGATTACGATCTTTCTTTCCAGCTAGACTGCTCACTAAAACGTTGTAAGAAAGATGGAATATTCCGTATGTCACGAGGGTAGGAAAAAGAAAAAAACGCAGTCCCTGACTTGAATCGAAACGCCTGACCAAGACATTCCAGACACTGGTCGGACGCTCTCACCACTGAGCTACTGGGAGACTCGTGGCGAGCTATGTCATATTTAGTAGGTCCATCGTAACACCCTTCAGGTATATATACTGCTAGGATCAGCAATATCGAAAGCGTTCTGTGGTGATAAGGAAAGATAGAGGGTACATTTGAAGCTCAGTGGAAAAATAAGAAAGACGTAATATTCTGTCAGGAGCGTGGGACAAGGAAAACCTCTGGGTACCCGACGGGAATCCCAGGCGGGAATCGAACTTAAAAAGGGAAAGTGACAGATAAATTTGAATAGGTACTTACTTGTAAAAAAGAGCATTCGGTGACCTCCTGCCAGTCGCCTTTAGCCATCCGTCCATTCTCCTTCGTACCGCTTTTAAACTAGGAACTTTGGAACCCAGCCTCACGCATCTGATCCAGATTTTCATGGACTCCTCGTCCAGATTGGTTTCTGTTAATAATTCCTCCAGACGCTTAATTCTTTCGTCAGCTTCTTCTGGTGTAAGCTGTTTTCTTTCTATCTCCAATGAGTAAACCAATGACATTGTTTTGAGAACGACTGCATCCATCCAGGCTTCGTCATTAGTACCTTTCATCGTTTCTTTTAGATCTTCACTAAGAACTTTCAGGTCATCAAGATCGCCCAAATTGTCCAACAAACTGTCTTTAAGTTTTGCATTAAACTCGTTAATTGGCACTGCCCGGAGATTGGCGAACGACTCCGGAACTAGAGAGAGGACGTATTTGTCTTCGGGAGACAAAGTAGGCAAAGTTTCATTTGCTCTCCGTTGACTGAGGAATCTCCTCAGAAAGTCAACAAAATGGGTGCCACCGACTGATTTAATCGCTGCGAGCATGACAACCTTCCTTATAAGGGCATCTGAGGAATAACCATGTTCCATTAGTGGCCTCTTCTCCTTCACGGTTTCAAAGCAATGGCTGCTTTGAATAGCATAACGAAGGGCTTCATCAAGAGAGAATTCCTCTTTATCTTTCAGGTTTTGCAAGTGAAGACGAATAATATCTCCACAAATGTGATGCAGCAGTACGTCGTCCTTGTTTTCTCGCACGGCTTCTTGAATGAGAGGAATGGCATTCGAAAAGTCGTCGTACACGTTCATGTAGTACTTTGCCAAGTGAGCTAAAAGATGAGCCCACACACTGGACCCTTTCTCAAATACCTCACTAAGCTCATGCAACATGTCACGCGCCACATCACAGTCGTTTTCTTTCATGTATCGCACAAGTGGGGAGAATTTTTCACTACCATACTCACTGGTGACGTACAATCGCCTGGTGATGCGATCAATTCTCTTACTGGGCCTTGGACCTGAAAGGGCACACTTCGCAAGACGTAGGGCAACGTCTTTCAAGTAAAGTGTATGGCTCATCTGGCGTTTCTTCGCTTGTCGCTGAAGAACTTCTTCTGCTACTTCTACAAAAGACAATCTTCTCACGTTTCTCCCAGCCGAGGAAGGAGGACTTAACAGCTCTCTTACGTCGTCGTTGCTAAAAATTCTCTCAAGCATTACAACGTCAGTTTTCGCCAATCGAGCCAAAGCATTCACGGGAAACAGAAAGTCCGTGTATGCGTGTGTGAGAGCTAGAAATTCTAAAATTTGAAGCTGCAATTCATTTGCCTGAGCTAAACGATACTTCACGTAATTCTGCAGGCCTGTAAACTTCCTACCAAACACCGTAAGGCTAACAATTGCGAATTTCCGCAATGAAGGTTCTCCTGGCACTCGTTCTTTGAGGTTCTCAAGCTTGTTCCTTTTCTCTTCAGATATGTCTTTGATCTTCAAAAACTGCTCCACCAGCTGAACGGCTTCATCCGGATTCAGCTCGCGGCTTAGTTCGACCGTCTTGTAGGCTGTTGTCCCCACAAAATATGGAATGGGTTGTTTCTTCTTTGTTGGCGACTGCAATTGACTGTACAAAGGGTCGGATTCAACGACAAGTAACTTCAAGTCTAATTTTCGCCTTTCTGCCTCGTTCTTGAAATCATTAAACTCTGGCAAATAAGCCATCTCGCTGTCAACAAAGAGAATGATTGGAAGTCGAGAATGTTGGTTTATCTTCTCAATGTTAGCAACTAAGCTGTCATGAAATTCGAGTAATCGAGCACAAACGTACTGCTTGTGGTATTCATACAAAAGCTGTAAGCACAAGGTTGTTGCACCAGCTCCTCTCTCAGCTTTTAATATAGTAAGGCAAACATGCGACCTTTTGTCGTTTAAAAACGATTTCATTTCTTTCTTCAGGTCTTTCATCTTCGCTCTCTCAATAGCGATACCGCTAGCAAGGCCAATCTCGTCAATTTCCGATCCAGAATAAAACTTGGCTCTTACTTTGTCCTCATCGTCTGGCTTTGACTGGTAAGCGTTTTGATACATGATCTGCAGGTGACCTTTAATTGCTTGACGAATTGTTTGAGGCAAAGTGTCCGGAATGGTTCTCTCACCTTCTGAGGAATAATACTTTCTTGGTATTTGAAAGGCATCCTCTGAGCGGTAGGGTGGAGGGAGTTCAGCACCCACATGACGCGCCATTTCATGGGGTAGCGCAACAAAAATGTTGTCTCGCTTAACTCTATAGCCAGCTCGCTCGAGAGGTTCAACGAGTAGTGATAACACTGCAGATTTCGCTGAATAGTTGGAGCAAACAAATATCGCCTTTGTTGGTCCCCAGCAAGAGAACACGTGCTGTAAAAGCATATCAACAGAGGGTAGCAATTTTTCGTGACCATCGTCCCACAGGCAAACTACAATCAGCTGGTTTGGGTTTATATGACAGATGAGTTTCTCAATAAGTTGTCTCATCTTGTGACCATGAGACATCATCCATGAGGCATGTTCGTCTTTGGAGAGAGTTTTATCTATGTCTTCGTAGCCTCTCACTGCACACCAGCACACGCCATTTTTTGGATTTAAGTCCAACATTCTATCAAGGGGAGTTTTCACGAAAAGGTTTCGTTCTACTTGATGGAGGTCATGTAGAGGCCTAAAAACGTTCAAAAGGTGACCCTTCTCGTTCGGAGTTTGATCGAAATCTAGCACTAGAGCCCATTCAGGAACCACTAGTCCGTACAAATCACGCTCCTGCCTTTTAAGAATAAACGGAGAGCAAATTAAAACATATGACGTGTTGTCTTTCTCAAATCTGTTTGCGGAATTCAAGAGTTTATCAGGTTCATACTGATAATCTCGTCTAGCAAAACGTTCAAGAAGTTGATTGGGTCTCATTGGAGTCACCATGCCTTGTTGATCCAGGCAAAACGTGAGGAAAGGACTTGTGAGATGGATAGGGTAAGGTGACGCACTCGCGTGGATATGAAAAACACATAAATCTTTCACTGTGGTTTCCACCTCCTCAAACGAAGCGACATCCATTTGAAAATACTTTGACCTGTTGCTTTCTTTCTCTACCTCAGAAATGAAGTTCTCTACGTTTAATTTCGAAGCATCTTTTACCAAGAGGCCAAAACGATTCGTGCCTAGCCGGAGAACGGCACAGTGGCTTATCTCTTTTGTTTTAACAAAGTTAAGGAACTTTCGGACATTTGAGTTATTCTCAAAACGAACAGCGACATACTTTTCTTCCTTTCCTACAAACGTCTTTGGATACTTTAACAGGTTCTCACTCACATCGCATGTCACCTCGACGAATTTCAGGAAGAACTGGCCGCTGTCTACTGGAGGCCAAAAGTTGCAGATCAACTTGCTACTTTCACGTAGTAGTTCTTTTCGATCACTCATCGACATGGGAAACCCTACAACATGACCAATCCGTGTTTTTCGATCTTCGTCTATTCCGCATAGAATGTCACCCCCGTCAGAGTTGATAAACGACGCGGTATATTTCTTGACGTATTCTTCGAGGATGATCTTCTTAGGATCGCCAAAAATTACTTTAAATTCCCTCTTTTCTGTTTCAAAGCGAACTCTTTTAAACAAGCGGTACTTCTCTTCATTTTGCTCGTAAGTGGACGCCTTGTTTATTTCTTGATCAATACTTGTCGGCGTTTTCTCACGGATATTTCGACTTGCAAGTGATTCAAGGCGGTTAAATAGGTCTTCATAGTCCGTCATCTGTTTCGTTTCTGTGCCTACACGTGTATAGGCATGGGTATGCTCGGGTTTTGCAAAACTTACTACCGACGTCCCCTCTACCACATGGATTCGAAATACAATAGAAATCTCATTTGTGTCTTCTAAATCTTCCACCGAGGATGTTGCTTTGCTTCGCAGCCACATGGCAGCAACAAAATCTTTCTTTTTCTCGACAAACTCGTGTGCTTGGGCGGCGCTAGTACAAGTAGATACACCCTCGTTTACACTTGGTAATATTCCATTCAAGATTCTGACCAAGCTGTCTCTCTTCTGAATGATGGCATCTCGTAAAATTCTTGAGCCAACCACAGTGCCCTCGTCGTTTACACCGACAAAGATGTCCCCAGTCAGACTATTTTTCAGCGCCACAGCGCTCTCTTTTATCTTCTCTGTCGATGCATCAGGGGGACAGAACAAAATTCCATATGTGTTTTCTAAGGAATCGTTCTGAAAAAGGGGCTCTTGGGTGGATCCTTCTGCAGGAAATAGACCGCATTCGATTGGCCACGGAATAGAGAGCTGACGTAAATACGAGCGCTGTACTCTAACATCCTCTCTAAACGCTGCATGTTGATCAGAATCTACAACAACTTTGAAGGAAAGAATTTGAAAACCTTTTTTCATAGACTTGAGACCTTTGTCGAGACGCTGTATTTTTCCTCTCACAAATAGCTGCTCGCCGAGTTTCACATCTAATATTGTTGAAATCACGTGCTTGGTCAAAATCGCAGAATCAGGACAAGCTCTGAGATCCACCTTGAGTTCTAAGAATGTTCCACCTTTTGCTGGATCGTTTCGAAGCAACACGGTTCCTGCTCCACCAAACGTTTTTGGTGTGGACGAACATATTCCTTTTACCGTAACCACTTCTTCATCAGCTGGAGACCGCTTGGAAAGTTCGTCTATGGTGACATAACTTACAGTCTTGTCGAGGTCCTCAACAGTTCCAAATGGACCTTGTTCACCCGATGGACTGAAAAAATAGGCAGACATTGAATAAGCGAGACCACCTCCAGACATTCCCTTTCAATCGTTACACCCTTAACTCGCCTTTACTTAACGTAATGATCACGGCTGAAATGTAAACGTTTTCTCGATCAGTTGTAGGGCTAAAATTCATATCCAGCGTTGATTATTTATGATGCATTTCTTGGAAAAAAAGAAAGCAGAAATTCTACCTCTTTTGAGAGCTGACAGGGCTTGGACTGACAACACGTTGTTCACCCACAGGAGACGGGCTCCTTGGAGAATCTTTCGGCTTTGGTTCTCCACCGCCGGGCACATCGTCAGCAGCATAGTCGGCCACGTATTCCACACCTCCTAAGAAAAAATAAATAAATACATAAATAATAATAATAATAATAATAATAATAATGATAATAATAATAATAATAAATATAAATAAAGTCTTTGTTTACACTGATAAAAACCTGCTCATTTTCACATTGCTAGACTCGAGCTTTGGTATCGTAGGTCTTATAAGCATGCTCGTTATTTGAAATCTTCCCACAGGACGTGAATGGGCACTTCAGTAAGAACTTAAACTACGCGCGGTATAGAGATTCCGCTCATCCCGTCAGGAAATTAAGTCCAAACAATTTAAGGGTAATTTCTCCTCTGTAGCTTATTAGCTTTGCAAGTTCTCTTTAAGAAGGAAGGAGGAAATTTAGAGCAAACATCTTGTGCTTCGGTCCCAGTCCTCGTTCTTCGGTTTCATATTTCCAGCAAATAGTGTCGGACACTAGTATCGGAAGATGTACTCGTGCTATGTGCCGGTGAAGGCGCAAAAGTAAAAACTTAAGAATCTACTCTATGTAGAATCAGTAAAAAGTGATGCAAGCTGCAACAACTTTCCTTTTTTTTTTACTTTACCCATAACGAAAGATCAGTGCTAACGAATTTGGACAAAGGAAAAAAAAATAAAACGTACCTTTTCTTGGTGAGTTAGGAGGGCTTTTCGCAGTATCGTCTCCACGCTCTCGTGATTTTTGAAGCAATTCCGTCCACAATCTGAAAAACAAATCGCCTTGACTGGGGGACCTCTCTATCCAGTCCTGGCGTTCTAACTTCATAAGGCCGGCACCAGAGAGTGTCTTCAGCCTTGAAACATCACTTTCGTCAATCTCGTACTCTTCACAGACTTCGGTAATCCACTGAATAACTCGCGCCTTCTTCCACTTTTGTGGGCCTATAAAAGAAATAAAATGTACATTAATTAATTATGCGTTTTTATAGGGAGTTTTACTATTTCTCGACCTGATCGAGGACGGATGCCGTGGAAGCAAACACCACGTGAAACGTCTCTTAACAAACAAATTCATACTATTTTCAACTTCTTCGCGTTCTTTTCATCTCATGCAATTGGTAGACTGTGGCCAAACTAACCACGACCTGAAGGCGTAAGGAAGGCGTTCAAGGTCAGATAGGTAACACAATATTCGTCGCCGTATGTCCAACTCTCCAATAAAATATTGAAATTGGTCACTTCACGTCGTCGTTTTGAAGAGGAGGGACAGGGAGCCCCCACACCAAATTAGAATCATTGCTTCGCGAGGTACGCCAGGTTTGGCTTGAACTAGGTCTGAAACAAAGAAGCCTTCGGACTCCAGTGAGATGACTTGTCACTTAATTATTCTCAGCAAGCGATTAGAAGCTCCGAAGAATTTCCGAACTTTATCAATCGCCCCAAACCTCGTGGTTTCTCTGTTCCAGACCTCGCATTAGCTAACCGCGCATAACTTATTCGAAATGGGCACCATTTGATAAAAAGTTTGATTTAGGGGTTCTCTGTGAGGACTGTATAAAATACCAAAATTGTGCACAAAAATGTTAAACACATGTGGACAGCCATTGTTTTTTTTTTTTTGGGGGGGGGGGGGGGGGGGGGGGGGTTTTTTTTTTTCCGGGGGGGGGGTTGGGGGGGGCCCTCTTTTGAAAAAATCCAAAATATTTCAAAAAAAAGTTAAATTATTTTTGTTTGTTTGTTTTGTTTTTGTTTTGGGGGGGGGGGGTGTAGAGGGGACTTTCTTGTTACCGCCGACGTGGTTTCGTCAGGTCCCTATCTGTAAAAATCCCAACTTTGCAGTAAGGTAGTGCATATGTCAGTAATCATCAATCAGGGATATTTAGTTGGTTTACCCATGCATATGAGAAAATTTCGTGGACCCATACTGAATTAATGACGGTATAACAGACTAATTTCAGTTGCAAGTGGAAGGCAAGGACTGTCCGTTGACCTTTGAACGGTAGAGACACGTTTACTGTCCTCGGTACTGAATGCAAAACTCAGTTTAAGGGACTCCGAAATTTTCTTAATTGCTACTGTTAGTCTTAACGGTATGTTTGTTTGTTTGCTTGTTTATCTCTGTTCACTCAAAATGGATTGTTTAAATACTGTATAAGCTGTTAAGTAAAACTTTTCAAAGTTTTGGTTTGAAGTTTAAAGTTTAAGAACAAACTTGGACAATTAGTTTTACAAAATGTAAAAACCTAAAACAGCAACGTGCAAACTTCGAGAAAAATAACGTGGCAGAACAACGAGAACGCAAAAATACCTTTATTGTTCCTTTCTCCGCCATTTCTACTGGCAGGATCTTTTTCCTGCTCCATTCCTAAAAAAAAAAAATTCAAACCATTTCTTAAACAAAATGGCCTATAGACCGCGCTAACTTTCTATCAAAATCACCCAAAAACATCTTTAGAAAGCAAAACCGGAATTTACCTCCGCACAATCCAAAATGGACATGAATATTACAATCTTGGGTCAACCCTTGTTCTTTAAGGGGGTGTTCGGCAGAAATCTGTAACGAATATAAGAGAAAAGCAATCAGCAATAAACGTTGGCAACTAACGGAATCTTTCAGGAAATCAGAATACCCTCACATCTTGTCGCGATCTTATTCCAGTTAAAACGAAGAAACAAATCACTAGATAGCTGTGAACCGA
>Ga0126336_10002215_pt1 | contig 10927 bp, 7 predicted proteins | sample SidCmetagenome_FD_92530 | JGI IMG/M metagenome (GOLD analysis project Ga0126336, IMG submission 92530) | Coral microbial communities from El Islote,Puerto Morelos, Mexico - Siderastrea C C metagenome | ecosystem: Host-associated > Invertebrates > Cnidaria > Coral | place: El Islote,Puerto...
ACGCTTTTTCGTGGACTACAGCGGAACCGTGGCGATCCGAAGCAACCAAACAATATGTGCTTATTCCATTCCTGTAATAATAAGCCGCTGGGTTCAGCAATGTTGTTACACGGATAGTCCAGGTGGCGGAAAAGTCCTCGTTCTAGGGCCACGAGAAGGAGGAGGTCCGTTCTTGATCGGTCTTCAGGGTTCCCCTGGGATATCCGACCTGAAGGCGCATGATTACTGCTGCAATTCATCTCTGTGCGCTCTTTACTATCAGCGGCGTCCATCTAGAAACTGTAACGGCTTCTCCTTAAGACGTAGAGGTAAAGGCTTTTACTGATACAAATAAATTTCAAATTGTTATTTGCAAAGTCTAGCTGAGTAGGTATTTTTTATATCCTAATTTGGTTGCAAAGCGTCGGGAAATCATAATTCAACACATCTCATATCTTGACCATATATGAACATTTCAGTTTTGAGATCCTCGTGGCATAATCTTTTAAAAACTGGCATTATATAAACCCATAATTTTAATCGCTTCACTCCTTTGTATTGAAAAGATCAGTTTATATGACCTAGAGTTTAAAGCCAATTGCATGAAACTGAGAAAGTGATTCATTCCTGAGTGGCTTATGTTCCCAATGTCAAGCGACTCCTTTACATGTCAAACCGCTGTACGGAAAGTCGTTGGTTTGTCTGGAACTCGGAATGCTTACCTTTTTTCTTGACAAGGGCTCAATTTAGTTTACATCACAGCTCCTGAAATGTTCCCGGTTAAGTTGTTTGCTTTTTTTTCAGGACTGATTTGGGGAGATCCACATTTTTCAACTCTTGATAACAAAACATACACCTTCAACGGACTTGGTGAATACACAATGGTTGTAATTGACAATGGTGTGTTTGAGATGCAGGCGCGCACAAAAAGAACCAGTGGTAGAGGACTGGGAACAGTGTTTTCGGCGGCAGCGGCCAAAGAACAGGACGCTGCTGTAGTGGAAGGGAGAATAAACAACAATGGTAATCCTTAATACTTCACATCCTATTTTAAGGTCGAAGTTATAATTTTGGCAAACTTTTCTTGCGAAATTTCACTTATTCCAGTGAAAACTGCAATAACGCCAAAGAGAAGTACTGCATGGTAGTTTTTACTTGAAGGGTAAAATGTTTCGTCACCACATTCAAACGTCAGAAGCACTTTGCATAGCACACAAACAGCACCTCAGGAAAATACTTTTACTAAAACACCTTTCATTTGAATGGTTACACGTTAGGATTACAAATTAAGACTCACACGTCAGGCCAAGCCGGCTTGTACATACAATGAACAGGACGGACGCAAGGAGGATTATTCAGGTGTATTATGTAGCTATCAGGCTGAGCTTAGTACGTCCGTCTTTCAAGTTGTAAAAAGGTGGATACTTTATCTAAACGCATAACCTGTTTTGTTGTCGATTTTACTCTATTTGTACTTTTTTCCGCAGGGGAACTTGAGGTACTCGTGGCAGGAAGTCCGTATGATATCTCCATAGTTACACCGATGGGGACATACATTCCAGATGCAAACATCACGCTGATCAGAGATTCTGACGGCACAACCACGGTTCTTTTTCCGTCTGAGATTTCTTTCATTTTCGCCAATGTCGATAGCACCCTGGCCATCGCATTTGACGGCCCAGAGCAGTTTAAAAATCGGACCAAGGGTCTTTTAGGAACTTGGAATGATAATCCTTCAGATGATTTCCTGGCCCCGGATGGAACATTGCTACCTGCTGACGCAACACCTCAACAGATACATTATGAATTTGGACTGAAATGTGAGTTTTCATACACCCTAAAAATAATTCCACTTAATTCATTTGAGAGATCTAATGGTATCTCAGCAAATGAGCCTTGTTTAGAAAAAATGCACGACTGATCAATTCCTTAATGAAACTAGCTAGTAAGTGTGGGCGAGCTCACCCAGTTGCTCAGTAGTTTGAACATCCCAGCGGTGTGCGGAAAGCCATGGCTTCGATTTCCATTAGGGACTCAGACTTTTTCTTTGTTCCACGCTCGCGACATGTTGAATACTTCACTTTGTGTTAAAAAGGGATAGTTTCACGTTCCGCGCATGTGCAACTATGACGTTAGACCATTCAATTCCATTGTTTATGAAACAATCGGAAGCGAATATATAACCCTTGCGGAAAATTTACTTTTGAAAATTTCACGGTCAGTTGCGAAAACGTGGTTGTATTTTCCGACTCGATGCGTTAAAATACCTTTTTTGCTTTCTTACCAAAGTTTTGTAAAAAGACTCCCATATGCACCCAAGTGATCAAAAACCACAATTTGTGCAAGCAGAATGACGGACTACCAAATTTCGCATTAGATTTTAACCAGTTATGTTTGTGCATCTTTTAATATTCTCGAAAATTTATCCCCGCCCGAAAGAAAATTTAATTGGCATCAATGGCAAAGGTAATCAGTAATAATGATTACTCGGTAGTAACAGTGGCACTGGTAGCGGCAACTATGGTAAAGGTGATGTTCAAATGTGCTTGACAAATCCAAGGTGAGAGATCGGAAGTCTATACGAAAAGGCGCCCTCTCAGTTTATTTGTGTCCTTGGCATTCACCCACTATATCCATGATTGAATTTCAACAGAACAGACCACAACCCTAATTATTTAGTATGACAAGGAGAGGAAGAAAAGGCTAAAGCCTTAACGTCACCACGCTGTGACAATCTGGGTATTAATTACTTGCTTGCCAAAATACAAATGAAGGGTCCGCGTGTTATGGTCCGTCTAAATAGCCTATGCGTACGTTTCAAGACTTTTATACCACCGGGCTAAACAGCTTTTAAAATGTTATCTAAGCTTTGCTAAAACATTTGGACGGACCATCAGGCTTTCTTAAAACCAACACGTCGTTTAGGGAACTGATCAGCATTTCTCTTTTCTTTTATTTTCCAGGGCAAATCAGAGCTTCTCGATCACTGTTTACCTATACACCCCAGCAAAACCCCGCATCTTTCATCGACCTGAGCTATGTACCAATGTTCATAGACAACATAACCTGGACCAATGACTCGTTCAGGCTTCAAGCTGAGAAGGTCTGTGGTAACAACACCAACTGCTTGTTTGATGCTGCTGTGACAGTGGACACGTCTTATGGAATGGCTACAAAAAAACTTGAGGAAAATAATAATGAAGTAAACAGAGAGCTAGGTAAGATATTCGAATTCCTATTTTATTTATCCTATGCTTCGATATGCTACGTAATAAAAAGCCAGCCAGCAAGCTGGGTAACCGTGGTTTTCTCGATAGTTTCCTAGTGTTCATTCTTTTTTTATAACTAGGCACGGAAGGTTCAGCTACTGGTAGAGTAAGCTTGAAATGTATTTGGGGTGTGGTCGAACCATCTGTGGATCTTCCTCGGAAATATTCGGCAGTCTTCAGAAAAGGTGGAAGACCCACCTTGGGGCCAACTTTGGAAATCTTCTTTGGGAAGCAGGCTTGGGCAACATTAAGTAATTCAGCAAAAACATGAAACAAAAGACATTATAACGCAGGTAATTTCATTCCATGCAGTATTTACTCAAAACGTTTTTCTGTTGTTATTTTCTCCACAGCAAACTTCCCGCCTAAAATGCACGGACCACAAGTTATGGAAGCTACAATAAACCAAACGATTGAATTCAACATCACGGCCGAGCACAACTCAAGCGACTACTTTGTATTTACAGTAGAGAACTTCCCAAACGTAGAAATTGTCGCCAATACAACACAGTACCTTGTTATTCGGTGGCATCCTACATCTACACAGAAGGTGAGTAGCCATAAGTGGCAGATCCAGGAAAAGGGGCCTGGGTAAACCCCTCCCCCCACTTCTCTTCGCTACTTTGTTTCAAAAATTAAGACCGGATGACACTACGTTTCAAAATTTTGACCCTTACCCTGCCACTGGCCATACTAGTATAACCTTGTCTGTATGTTAATATTTATCACCCGCCGATTAATTTTTGAGCGCGCTCGTTGTAGAATCACATCACGTGGTACAAATTCAGAACTGGTATTCCTCGACCGACTACAACAAAACAAACAAACAAGTCAAAGTTCGGGTCAAAGGTTTTGATTTTTCATGGAAGAAAATGAAAAACGTTTAATAGAAGCCAATGATGGCGAAATCACCTGCAATCATGCCATGGTCATCAATGGCTGTTTTTCTTCTTTAGCACAACGGACAAAAGTGCATTGTGAAAATTAATGGAAGAGTTATAGAATAAATGAACCCCTTCTGGCCTGCTGGTATATGGGAGAATAATGCCCTTGACTAACATTTTTTGGACAGTCTTTCAACCCTGGGAATTATCTTCCGACACAGCAGCTGCCAGAAGAGGGTTTAATTACTAAATAGATGCTCAGTTTCACAGCTAACTGTTGCCCTTTTTCATCAGCCCGCGCGAATCAGAATCGTAATCTGGATTCCGATTTTCAGAGTTCGAGTTCACTAGGGTCGTGTAATTCACTATTCTTTCATTATGGTTCGCCCTGAAAAAGATGTAAATAATTTTCCTCATGCACGCCCACGAAAGAGAGCGGTATTCTGCTTGTTGCAGTGGAATTTTAATCTTGTATCCCGCATTTAAAAATTAGGGTATTCTGCATCCTGTCTTTCACATCCTGACAATCCTATGATGGACCTTCAGTATCAAAAGCACTTTTTTCTTAGCAAAGATACCGAAGGAACAAGGAGGGATAGGGCTCATTCTTCACAGCGTCAAACGCAGCTAGCGCCACTTCTAGTGTCCAGTGTCTTGAAACTTGTATCGACACAAAGTTTACCAGGGTGAAGGTCGTTTGAAAACAGTTCACAAAATGCTGCGATAAACCCAATTTCACGCCGACAAAACCGGTGTCTGACAGTTGCTTTCTTTTGAACGGATTCTCAAGATGAAAAGCTTATGTTTTTTCAATCGGCGTTACGTTTTGGTCTTAAAGTGTTGGATTCTGCATTTTTTTTTCTATATCTGCTTTGCAAAATTACTGTGGCGGTAAATGGGCACGCTGTTTGCTGTGAAGAGTCAAACAGGGTCATATCAAACACCTTTGACTTTCAGTCTGCGATAAGACCCGAACTAAAGTTTGATTCAATAAAAAGAGGCGCTTCAGTAGCTCTTCTGTTTGTTATGAAACACTTCAAAAGCATTTTTGCAGTTATTGGAAATGAAAATGGTTTTGTGTTTTGATTGACAGATCGAACCCATACTTACAGTGACTGACAGCAAGGGTTCTTCATCGGAGCTCCGCCCACTTATTCTACTTTGTCCATGTAAAAATGACGCCCAATGCATCGAGGACGACGACGTCAGGATGCAACGAGAAAGTGGCGCTAGATTCATTGTATTGTCATGTAGGTGTCCCGCGGGACTCACAGGACAAAACTGCGAAAGTAACATTGATGCGTGCTTGGAAAACAACGAGCCTTGCTTCCCTGGTGTGAAATGCATTAACCTAAAATCTTCTGGTGGAACTGGATACAAGTGCGGCCCGTGTCCCGCGGGATACAGAGGGGATGGAGATACCTGTGATGGTAAGAAACAATGCCTGCAAACTCAGACCCTAACTATGTGCGGGAAGAGGACGATGAGAATGTTAACTCCAACCAAAAGCAGTTTCCCTTGCTTAACTCTTTTACATTCCCTGTATACTAAGAACGTTCTTTAACAGTTTCAAGTCTAGTACATGTTAGTAATATGTCGTGTGCTCAACATCATTTAACTGTTATTTCGATTATTACTTATTTAAGGCTCTTTATTCCATAGACATCGACGAATGCACTGCTAACATGTCTTCATGTAGCCAGTTGTGTATCAATACGCCAGGATCCTATCTGTGTGATTGCAACCAAGGCTACAACCTCAACAGTGATGGTGTCAGCTGCAGAGGTAAAGTCAGCCATCAGTTCTGCGTTAGAAATACTTGCCTGAAGTCGGAACATTTAACCTTTTTTTTCGCCGATTTGTCTGAGTTTACGTTTACGCGGGAGTAAGTCGAATTATTGTTTTATAATATACTCAACTACGGAATGAAAAGGCTAATTGTCTCGGGGAAAGAAGAAAACAGGAAAAAGAGGAGAGAATTTCATTTCTTTTGAAAACGCAGACTTCCAAATACGTTCAGTATAGTGATTGCATATACGGTGTATTGGGCTTTATGTGCGGCCCGATTTCGTGGATCAGTTGTATCTTCAGCAATCAGATTGCAGACAACTGTAATATTTCGTGCTGAGTATGAATACTTCTATACTCATAAATATTTTTATTGGTTGTTAGCTCCTTGGTCGAGTAACCTTGATCTCTGATTGGTTTCTTACCACTCGATTTTCACTGCAACCATTCCACTCAATTTCGTAGTTTCGTAGTACAAGAAATCATGCTGTATTACATTACTTGCAATAAATTTCGGACGTTAAAAATTCGGACGTTTAATTTTCGGACACTTTTTCTGTCATTTGGGACAAATTTCAGACAAAAATTTCGGACAGTTTGCTGAAACATGCCTAAAGTAAATATACGCCTACAAACCATGAATTAGACTAAAGTAAAAGCTGTGAAAATGATAGTTTTACTGCACCATCGAGGTTCTACAGATACACCGAGGGGAAAAACACAAATTCAATCAAGCTTTTGTCACTCTCTAGCAGTGTCTAAACTAGAGTTCGGTAGAGTTCGGCAGTATCGATGCAACTGTTGAGGACGAAAAGTACAGACCTTCTCCAATTGCAACGGGAGGGCTTCAGATAGTCCTCCGAGCTACGTTTAAAATTGACGACAGCAAGCGGTCTCTTCTTCTTCGTCTCAAAGAGCTTATTCAAAAGAACTATGAGCTTCTTATCAATCCCCTCAGTCACCAACAGCTACAGATGAAGAAGAATCGCACGCTAGTGACAATCAAGAGGACCTTTTAATTGTGTTGATTAATGATGAAGCAGAAGAGGACTAGCACCACCGGCATTGGCAATGCAATTATCATAAAACTGGGCTTGGATCGAAGATCGAAATAGCAACTGCAAAATGGAATTTATCTATGTTTTTGTCCTTCATAACATCTTTATGAATTTGAGCTATATCATGTATATCGGCCTTGAATGTGTGATGGCGTCGTCCAAGAAAGTACTTTCAAGTTTTGTACTGTACTGTAAAAATTCCGGACGGTTTTATTTTCGGACACTATTTTTGTCCGAAATTAAAATCGTCCGAAATTTTTTGCAAGTAATGTATTAAAGTTCGTGAAATAATTCAGTTTTTATATATTTTTAGATATCGATGAGTGTGCGGTATCCAATGACTGCATGCAGCAGTGCATAAATTATCCAGGTGGCCGAAGCTGTTCCTGTTTTGAAGGCTTCCAAGTTGATCCTGTTGATAACACCGCTTGTATACGTAAGTACCATCTATAAACCAGTAAGTACAGCATCATCTCAACATCCTTCACTATATACACACCTTAATAAATGTTTGATTTATCCTAACACGGAAGCCTCTGGTCGAGTAAATAAAAAGGGTCTTGATGGGAAGTAGGGGTGCTGATTTTGACGGATTCTGTGTGCGTGACGGTCACACCCATTTAGAGAAAAATTCAAGGTTGAATTGACAGAAAAATTAACCTTGAAGGTTGTTTTCGCTCGAACCTCTACCTCCGCTAACGATTGATGCTATCAATTCTGCTTAATTATCGAGTTAACCCCTTGAGAACCTCATTCCGTTTTCCTAGAGTAGCTTAAAACAACAGCTTGGGTTGCAAGTACTCCATACTTTGTGTCGACACGACTTCTCCTATTTTCAGTTTGGAAGAGAAGAAAATTAAAGACCCAGTTTTGCCCAGCTTGCTTTGCGCGCTGCTAGCATTAGCGGCCTTTTTTTTTGATGTTGAAAAAGTGAAAATTTATTGTTGGACTTTGCAATCTGCTTCCATTAGCCGTGTTACTAATTGATCCTTGCTCTTAGGCATTCAGTCAATTATCCTAATTATCAATACACACTTCTGATCGTATTTTTTGTTGATTTTGGTTACGTTTTGTCCGTAATCTGGTGAAGGTATTTTTGCACAGTTTATGGCTAGGCTGGAAAGGCAGATATTAGCCAGGGCTATTGGAATCCGAAAAGAATATTGAGGGTAAACAAGTACTTTTCAGAGATAATTAAGCAGCTATAATTCTTAAAAAGCTTTTACATAACAGTGTATGGTGCGTGAAAAATCCGCGGATACCCCCACTTTACTTTTTGGATTCCAACAACCCTAGCTAAGATCCTCTTTTTCCGTCCTTACCGTCCTTAAGAACCCGAGTTTCTCGGACCATCCCGAGATGCGTAGAGCATATGTGCAGTAACAATAGGAGGCACTGTCCTTAATTCCAGTTTATTATCTCTTTTCCGCAGCCGTTTCACGATGTAATGTATCAGAATCGGGTTGCCAGCAAGTTTGTCATGAAGACCATGGACAACCAAAATGTTCCTGTCGCAAAGGATATGAGCTGAACGCTGATGGCAAAACATGTGATGGTGAGCAAAACAATTATTAATAAGTTTTTAACTTCCTTATTGAAGTAAAAGCTTCTGATCACATTTCATTTCATTGATGATTTTACTGATTTCTGTTTGGAACCGTGTCAGTTCTGGCTCCTAAGGAAGTAACGCTTTCAATGGAAATCCTGGAACCCATTCAGCTCCACTGGCTTAGTCCTGGCTCCGAAATGTTTTAGACCAGAGATCCCTTTAGGACTGCGAGAATGGACTGAAAAAGTATTTATAGTTACCCCTAGTCCTCAATCTATTTTTGCCCCTTATTCCCGCTCTCCGCTTTTCGTTCGTCTCTGCTACAAACGTAGCCCGTGTAACAACATATTGTTCACCCTAAAAACTCCCAACCTAAATTATTCTCTCTTACAGTTGAAGCCTCGAAAGAAAATGTGCACCGTAGACAAGTACCCACCATTTCACCACTTTTTTCTTTCATTTGAGTTATCGACAAATCACTTTTCCAACGGCATGCTTTGGTCTTCATACGCTACAGTTTTCGACCAGTTTTTGCTGAAATTAAATATTTTGTTTTGTCACCAGATATCAATGAGTGTACAACTCATAAACACAGATGCTCACAGTTGTGTCACAACACGGACGGAAGTTACAGATGCTCCTGCCTCTCAGGCTACATCTTGGCCCCAGACCACATGATGTGCAACGGTAAACTGGTTCAAAAACTCAAGAAATGCATATTTATCCTGATTTGACTTTTGCCAGTTTTATTCTTCGTTTTTACAAACAAATTATGTAAAATTTTTCAAGTCTTAAATAACCTTCAGAATTTTCTTGTCATTAATTTGGCGTCAATTAAGGTGATTTCCTAATTCCAAGATGGCGGATCAAATATGGCGCATCCAAGATGGCAAATCTAAGATGGCGGACTTTTTGGAAATTTTGACGTGATTTCTATTCTATATTTTATTTTATATTTTAAGACTCCGTCCAAGTTTTACTGACATAATGTTCAAATTCTAAGAGGTAAAGTCGGTATTTTTTCCTTTTTTCGGAAATCAGAGTACATCGAAATTTTGCATATATCTCTCTTACAAAATGTTGAAAGAAGTCGATCCTTTCACTTTTTGAAGTCAAATTATGTTTTTCTTGTTTTAGATATCGATGAATGCGGTCTGATAGATGTGGTGAACTGTGGTGGTTCATTGGAGCTTTGTATTAACACCATGGGATCATTCTACTGTAAATGTCAAGATGGATTTCAGCGCATAAATAACACCTGTGAAGGTAATGGCCCGTAATGGCGTCAATTTTATAGTGCAAAATTGAAAAAGGAAAAAACCAAAGGAGAGTTCAACTCAGATTTTGTTTTAATGATCACACTTAAGAATTTCACTTGCATGCTTAAAAGACCGAATTACTTATCAGCACAATAAATAGCATACCAGTACTTTACAGTACTTGAATGGCCGCAACCACAAAGTTGAGAATTAGAGTCACCTTGAGTGGCATTAAAGTTTCATTTGAATATTTCTTTCAGAGACTCAAAGGTTTAAACCTCTCTGTACCAAAGCACAATTAAGGTGCTAATCAAAAGTATCGTTTGAATGGTCAAATTTGGACCGTACATCAGCAGACATAGAGCTCAAATTATGCGGAAAGAATCTCTCACCAGCAGCAATACCAATGTCGATCAAAGCTAACGAAAAGTTTTTTTTTGGCTTGTGTCAGAATTTTTCCCAACAACAGGCCCGCCCTCAACAAGCACTCCAAATTCGTCGGCGAAAACCGATGTGGTTCCGAAGGAAGGCATTGACAGTGCTGTTGCTATGGCAATAGGGAATGCTGATTTACATGAGGTAAATGACTAGTGAACCAAACTACTGGACATGCGATAGATCTCTAAGTGAAAGTTCACCTAAAAGATAGATCTCTAAGTGATAGATCTCTAAGTGAAAGTGCGATAGATCTTTAAGTGAAAGTTCACCTAAAAGAACTCACCTATTGTGTGGCTTTTTACAGTGGCACAGTGGACTTTCTCAGGTTTTCAAGGACGTTGTTGCCCGGGTTGCGGTGGCTTATTGTGAACAGGACAAGAAGGCTAATTGTTATAATGCTGTAGTAATGAAAAGGTGAGTTATACATCACCTGTGATTTGCTAATGTCAGGAGCCATGGCTCCTGTTAATATATGTATGGCACCGTTTTTCGCTGTATCTACCATAAATAGTACAAAAATGCTTATGGTAATGTTTGCGTTATTATCGTTTTTACTACTAGAAGCTCCCTTAAGCTATGTTTATACTTGCGCTTGTGCGTGCTTCGCTAATGAGAACCAGGCCATACAACAGCCTGATAATGAAATACGAGAGGGAGTTTGATACCATAAGCAGCAAACTGTTTTTATATCCGCTTATCTGCA
>Ga0126336_10002216_pt1 | contig 10924 bp, 7 predicted proteins | sample SidCmetagenome_FD_92530 | JGI IMG/M metagenome (GOLD analysis project Ga0126336, IMG submission 92530) | Coral microbial communities from El Islote,Puerto Morelos, Mexico - Siderastrea C C metagenome | ecosystem: Host-associated > Invertebrates > Cnidaria > Coral | place: El Islote,Puerto...
AGTGCAATATCTCAGAAAACGGTATACTTACTCTTGTTGTTGACATTTTTGCCACATTAGATAGGGGAGAACTGTTTTGTTTAATGAGTTGTTGGTGTTGACAATATAACATTGTTGCTGTATCTTAAATGGTTTAAAATTCACAGTTAGTTAATTAGTACTATTTTACAGAGACGTCTCTGCGGTGCCACATACCGTATTTGTCTAAGACTAATACAACATCTAAAACCAGAACAACAGCCGACATTCAACATGCAGCTTTTTCATATCTCCATTGCTTTCCCACAATAACATGTCGAATTGTTAAACCTTTAAGAGAATAGGTTACAATAAGGGTACTTTCATTGTGTAAGCAAGGTATAACAAATATAAAGATCCTTGACATTTGAGTGTTTTATTAGTCCTTAATAACAGGACAAAACGTGGGTATGAGGTTTTCACGATGTTTACACACACTTTTAAGTTGCTTGTGTTATCACGTGCCACTATGGTTGTTGCATATGGGCATATGTAGCTGTCAAGGTAGTTCGCATGGTCGTGGGAGTTGTGGGAGTTGTGAAGGTTGTGGGAGTTTTGAGGGTTGTGGGGGTTGTGGGGGTTGTGGAGGTTGTGGGAGTTAATTTGAGGGTTGTGGGAGTTCTGAAGAGGTTTGTCACTGGTGTCAGTCCTCTTTCAGTCATCCCGGAGAAATATCTAACAAGGCAAAGTTAATTGGACTGACAGAAGTTTATACAGGTAAGCATATACTTAATGGTGGTACATATAATGCATATACTTGTGACCTGTATGGATAAATAACAAGAATTATTCCCCATTTTTTTTAAAAAATGTAAAATGTCATATTGTGCACGTGGTCTTATCATATAATAACAAGATCCTAGTCAGTTTTTTTTTTAATCGGTCTACCTGCAGACTTGGGATGACAGTTAACTTTTGTGGCTTTAAATAAGTTCTGATAAGTGAGACATTTGGTTGTAATCTAAGAAATTAATGCTAGCTCCAGTAAATGGAAATAACAATGTTATCTGAGGCCATTTCCAGCGGAAGGGGGGAGGATGGGAAGAAGGCGAAGGTTTCATTTCTGTGAAGAAATAGTCAAAATGGCTTGCCTCTTCAGGCTACTACACTCTATTAAGTGTCAGCTGTCTCCTCAACCAGATGGGTACGGCTGACACCTCAGACTACAGGATACCCTGATGCCCTTTTAAATTCACTGTGTTTATCAACCAGAAATTGTATAATGGCAATTTATTCATTTTCGTTCACCATGCACAAAAGTAACAAAATTGTAATCCAAAATAAATAAAGGGCGTTTGGGCACTTCGTCTCGTTCTGACGAATGTCAGCCTTGAAAGACTCTAGGGGCACAGTGTAACCGTTGAATTGTGGAGCCACAAGGAGAAAGGAAAATTTGGCATCTGTCTGACAGGCACAAGGCAAAGGCAACAGTTCTAAGCAGTGAATATTTGGCAAAGCAGGTGGCAGAGTGATGAAGATCAAGACTATGAAAGTGAAATCAAACCATTAAAGGAGACAAAGGTGAAAACGACCAATTTATTCAACAATCGACAATTTGAAAATAGAACAAATGTGACTTTGAAATTTTTACAAAAATAACGTTCTCATCTGAAAGATTCACAAAAATGAAATGACATTGCACTGGAAAACTTGCTTTATTTTTATTTTGAAACAAATTTTTACATGTACATTTACATTTTTTACATATATCAATACAATATGTTTACATCATATAAATAATGCATTATATCTGTTATTTTCTCTTGATATTATACAACGTATTATATGTAACCCCCACGTTATTTGAGCGTGCTTTTGAATACCCCTTTCATTTGTGGATTTTTCAGTTAATATTTTAAGTAATGTGTCAGTTCGGTCTTTTCCTTAATATTCAGATTAATGGTAAACAAAGTAATATGCCATGTCCAACAAATCTTAGCACAAAAAAGTCTTTTCTTTTAAGTTTCATTGCCACCTAAAAGGTTGGATGGAAAGAAAGGAAAGAAAGAAAGCACAAACAAAAAAAAAGAAAACAAGAAATAAAGAACGAACGAAAGAACGAACAAACAAAAGAAAGAAAAAGCCACAGGCTGAAAACGCGGACCCTGACCAGACGATGAGGAGGTATAGCCAAGTATAGGCAAGAAATGGCGATGTCCACAACATTTACTGTAAGCAAGACTACAAGCTTTTAAAATCTGAGTATGAATTCCTGAGCAGGGCTGTCCTGAGCTTGTACTTGGTGGTGAAGGGGAGGGGGGGCGTATTTAATGCCATATCTCATTTCATTACTGTGTGGCAAAATACTAGGGTAAATGAGGTGCAAAATTCCTCACTAACAAGAGGGCATCCACTGAAAAAGAGTTTGTTGATGTGTTATCTCTTGGCGGTTGTTAGCTAATAGGAAAAAAAAGGCATCGTCCACGACTTTTACTGTAAGCAAGACTACTAGCTCTTACAATCTGTTGGATGTTAATGTCAGTTAGTTGCTGGTTTCACTTCTTTTATTTCTTTCTCATGATTAAGTTTGAGGTAGCCGACGACCAAATCAAGAATCACCTAGGGGAACTTGCAAGTTACCTTCAGGGCTGTCTTTTCAAGGATGACATGGTGGGTAAAAAAGTCTTGGTCCTGTGTTTTCAACTAATAGCCAGAACTCTTAACAATGATAGACCAACCATTAATATTATGGTATCTCCTTTATTTCCAGGAAAATCCTTGCATGGATTATGCCGAGAGAAGGTAAGTAGTCAACAACAGATATTCATGGAAGTGTACGTGTGCTTGAGGTCGTCTATTTATACACCCTTTTGTGGTAATTTTAAATCTTGGTAGAGGTCAGGTTACAAAAATCTATCTGTACTGCTGGAAAGCTAACCATAACAGTCAGTAAAGTGGCTAACTTTGAGAATCTCGTCTTTGAAGTGAAAATATATTTTTTCTTATAAAATTGAGAAACATTTTAAAAACATGGCAAACTCGCCCGCAAAAACTGCCAAAAAATGGTTTGTGACCAGGTCATTTCAATTTTTAAAAAAAATCTTTTAAAGGTTGAACTTTGGTACAAAAAAAACGAAATTTTATATATTTACTCACTTATTCATTTTTTGAGTTTACAGTTGACTAATTCATGATTTGATTGTTGATGGTCCACTTCTTATCACTGTCTGTTCAAGGTCAAGTTGAATTCAGACTTCACTTTTAGTGCACCAGCGGATATAACAAGAGTCCACATCGCCATTGGCTGTAACACTACCTACTTCCACTCACAGACTAGCAGCAATCACACCAACCACTCCCAGAGATGCTGATTTACCTCATGGGGCATCTGCAAGTAGAGCTGCAATGCTTTTTCAGCCAGAAAGAAGTTCACTGGTAAATCCTAAATGTACCTCTGGACTATCAACAAGCACACCTTTATTATTGTTTCTTTAATTGGTGATTCTGTCTGGCAAAGTAGGTCAAGCATGTCCAATACTCACCACTTGTTCAAGTCGTGCAAGTGGTGATTCAACTCGTACCAGTGGTACGAGTCGTAAAACAATGGTTACAAGTGGTTCCATTTGTACAAGTCATGATATGGTATTTTTCAGTGACAAAAAATGAAGTGTTACTTGTTGTTGCATCTCATTAAGGCAGGGACCCACTCAACTCGCACGAGTTGTACAACTCGTTCAAGTGGTGAAACTGCATCTCATTAAGAAAGGCAGGGGCCCAGTCAACTTGTACAAGTCGTTCAACTCGTTCAAGTGGTGAAACTGCATCTCATTAAGAAAGGCAGGGGCCCGGTCAACTCGTATGAGTCGCAACTATGCCTCGTTCTTTAAGCGTATGACCCCAAAACATTTGTTGCGTGAAACAAACTCATGCGCATACGCGGGTACACGAAATAGAAGACGACAACATGTCTATTGCTCATTCTATAAGCGTTGTGCAAACTGATTACAGAGTTCTAAAAGCGAACTATCATGTGGATTACTCCTTCTATTGAACCCTCTTGAAACTGTCCAAAGGAAGACAACTATAATTTTGCCTCGTTATTTAAGCTACGTACCAAGCGAGCGACATACACAATAGACATACGTTTGAGGCGGGTGAGGTACATGAAATAGAAGACGATAATATGTCAGATATGTCTATTACTCGTTCTATAAGCATTACACAAACTGATAACAGGGTTGTAAAAGCAAACTGTGATGTCAGAAGCGAGATAGAAGGCAGTAATGTGTCTATTACTCGTTCTATAACCGTTGTGCAAACTGATAATAGATTTCTAAAAGCAAACAAGAAATAGAAGACAATAACATGTCTATTACTTGATCTATAAGCATTGCGCAAACTGATTACAGAGTTCTAAAAGCGAACTGTTATGTCGATTACTGCTTCTATTGAAGCATTGTGAAACTGGCCAAGGGAAGACAAGTATGACTTTGCCTCGTTATTTAAGCGTAGGTATGAAACGAGCAAGATACACGAAAGAATTACGTTCAAAGCGAGGCAGAAGGTGGTAATATGTCTGTTACTCGTTCTATACAGGTCGCGCAAACAGATAACAGCTTTCTAAAAGGGGACTGTTATGTTGATCACTCCCTCCAATGAAGCATTATGAAACTGGCCAAGGGAAGGCAACTACGATTTTGCCTCGGTATTTAAGCGTCGAAACGAAGCGAGCGAGATACACAAAAGACATACCTGAGAAGCGACTGAGGTACACGAAATAAAAGACAATAATATGTCCATTACTCGTTCTATAAGTGTCGCGCAAACTGATAATAGAGTTCTAAAGGTGAACTGTTATTTTGATTACTGCTTATACTGAAGCATTGTGAAACTGGCTAAGCAAATAGGCGCATATACGAAATGAGCATGATACACGAAAGACAAGCTGGTGATATATTCTATTACTTATTCTATACAGTCTGTACGGACAACAGATCAACAAACTGTTGCACCCCAAGCTCAGAGCGAAGCGTACTGACTAAAAATAGTCATGACATGCAATTCCCAATATTACTTTGTGTTTGAAATAAAATTTAACACCTTTCTCAAATATTCGAACAGAGCGACTATCCTCTTCCAAAACATCGAGTCTTCAGAACAACTAAAAAAGGAAAATAAGAGTCATTTTACTTCACCGCTAAAATAGCCAATAAACTACAGTATTACACACTACAAACACTAATTCCAGTGTTTTCTTTGGTTCAACTTCAACTATTAAACGCTAATTGTTAGATATTGTTCCACGAATAAGTAAGACGGCTGTTACAACAAGTGAATCTAAACCCATTTTAAAATCCACTTCACAATCATACATAAAGGGTGCAATCATTTGCAGCATACGTATATAGGTGTTGCTTTAACGCGTGGGTATTCTCTTTTGTTTTTTAGCCAAAAAACAACAGAAAATTCCCACGTACCAAAGCGACAGCTATACGCCTATGCTGCAAATGATTCCACCCAAAAATTACGACAAAATCCTTGGGTAATGGGTGATGAGTGTTATAGTACCGCAAGACTACATTAACGCCATTGTGATGCTTCCACTACGACCAAACTGAATAGCACGCCACCCACACCATACCACTAAATAAAACATTACAGTGCATGTTTTAAAACCTGATACCAATGTTTCCCTGACATTTCAGAATCATACACAACACTATGAACGCTCCACTGACACATTTACTTCATAATGCATCTTCCCTTTCCGTTCAATATACCACATTCTAATCGGATCAAACTGTAATTTCTCATATAACAAATGTTAGACCGCAGAGTAGACATTTATTTCTGTTACACACTAAAAAGATTCTAAATGCTAAATCCCGAATTCCCACAACCGACAAACTACCGCGAACTGTTTTCATTCTATAAATAAACAACAAACGACGTATGCAAATTTCAAAGGCCGACTTTGAATATTTAATTCCATTCAAAACTGCAAAACTCAAACTAAAATGGCTCACGTATCGCATGTAACTAACTGTATGGTGATCGTCGAGTTGACTTCAACCTTTTCACAATGCGATGCGGTTTTATCAGTTCTACAACTCGTTTAAGTCTTACAAGTTGTTTTAACTCTTCAAATTCTTAAGTGTCGATAATGAGATACATTTTCACCAGCTGCACCACTTGAACGAGTGGTACCACTTGAAAGGACCCCCTTCCTCACAACTCTACCAAACAATAAGTAAGAGTAAGGATATGCAATTTCACCACTTGAACGACCTGAACGAGTCGTACCACTTGAAAGGACCCCCTTCCTCGCAATTCTACCGTACTGGAAGTAAGAGTAATGATATGCAATTTCCCCACTTCAACGACTTGTACCAGTTGAAAGGACCCCCTTCCTCACAGCTCTACCGAACTGTAAGTAAGAGTAATGATATGCCATTTCACCACTTGATTTCACCAGCTGCACCACTCATACGAGTCGTACGTGTCTATAATGATATGCAAAGGCACCAATAAATGCTTCATGTTGTTTCACTGAAATGTCTCGCATTCACCACTTCACCGCTTGAACAATTATTGTCATCGCTCATCTTGCGCAAAAAGTGGTTTGGTGGTGTTCCAGGATTCCTGATAGTGTCATCTATTTATCAGGACGGAAATCGCTCACACCCTGATTTCCAGCCAGAGAAACAAATTGCCTAATCCCTAAATTTATCAACTATCATTGTGTGGATCTCTCCCTTTACTCATATTACATTGCAGAGTTGCACTTTGTTTCTTGTTTTTGTTCGTTTGTTTTTAGCCGATGACAACACACTCTCCTGGTTTCAACAATTTTTTCCAGAAAGTTATGGTAACTGTTAGTTCGAATCAAATGTCAAATATGCTAATCATGAATTCTTGGAGTTTATGTCCAACAATCATTGAGCTATTAAAATATTAAAATGGTCCTAACTGGTCATTTGTCATTCCCAAACCCTCAGCATCATGGCGGAAGATGAGAAACCTGACAAGGTAAAAGAAAAGAATGGTGAGGAAGAGACACAATCAAGAAACACCACAACGAGGGTGGAAAGGCAAGATAATGAAAGTTTGATCTTTAAAATCTCCTTTTCTAACAGCCAAGGCATCGTTCACCAAGGGTGAAGAAGGAGCTGAAAATGTTCTCTTTAAAGAAGTAGAAGCTGCATTACATGAGGTTCTTTCCTGTGGCAGCAGCCCCAGAACTAGACAGTCAACCTAGCAAGAGCAACGAACGGTCCAAAAAAATCCGTAGAATGGAGATTTCAATGCCGTGCTCCTTTCATCACGTCACAAGCATCACTACAGCTAGCAAAAGTTGGCCGCAGTGATGAGGAAAAAGAATCCTACCATACCAGGGCGCATAAGAAGAGCATTTAGTATGTACACACTAAGCTAATAATTACAGGCAAATTTCTACAAACGATTACCTGTAAATAACTGGTCTTTCTCTCCAGAGTAGTGGCAAACCTCACAGAGTAAATTGCACATGAAATTTTATCATCAGCTTATCAGTCAGTTCTGAGTGGAAAAAACAAATTAAGTGCCAGTTGAGAACTTTGAGAATAAACTGCGCAAAGAAAAGCACACACTGGCTATAAAGAGGCAAGAGGGGAGAAGCCAGGAAAAAATGTTCTCTCCTGATACTGACTAACAAGACAAAAACACCTGCTCTTCTATTTGGTCTTAACAGAACAACTAGAAGAGCATTCAAAAGATAACCTTTGTACGTAGCCTGCGTCATAAAGGAGTCCTGATGCTTTTACAGTACTGTGCAAAAGTAATGAGGACAAATTTCGACAAAAGTCTCCAAAAAGTTTCGAAAAGAGTGACATTTCAAAGCAAATGAATTTTCTTCGAAGTTTCAATGATTTTTCGAAGCTGCTATTTTGCCATTTGCGAAACATCATGCTAATCCACGAAAAGTCCAATTTCGCCGACAGTATCGAATTTTCGCAACTTAATTCAAAGAGGGCTTCGATATTTTGAAGACTGTTTCGAAAAGTGCTTCAAAAACTTCAAGACTGCCTCGAAATATCACAGTGCTTTGACCCGAAGATCATGACTGCTGCGCTACTCATTACTGAAATAGAATCCACTTGTAAAAATGCACAAAAATAATGTTTCACTGAGACGTTTTACAATTCGGCATTATTTTCGTGACATGCTCCAGATAAACATGAGAAAGGCGCCTGTCTAAACAACAGGTAGCAACTTTTTATGTGGAGAAAGTTGAAACCCACAATAAAGAGAAAAATTCGAAAGTATTTGGTTACCGTGATTTCAACAATCGTCCATTATGAAAGTTATGGATCGTCCATTATGGACATTATAATGTACCAGTTGATAACTATTTCGACTTTTGTGCTGACAAAAGACTTAGATCGTACTGAAGCAATAAACTTAAGCTTAATGTATATAGAACAGAACTTTTAAAAGCTACTTTCTTTAATCGTATACCATATCTATGGAACAATTTACCAGATAATATTGGAATAAGCAACCTTGGAATCTCTAGTTTTAAAAAACAATGTGGGGTTTACTACAAAAATATAGGTTTTGATCCTGACAATCCCAGAGCTACATGGGTGTCATGATGTTCTAACTCTGATTTTTGGCACCCTCTGAAAGCAAAAGATGCATCACAACTACATCACCTGATAATGGAAAATGCCGGAATAAATAGAGGCAAACATTTTGTAACTGGTGAGTAACTAATACAGAATAACTTCATTGTAGATAATGACATGCCTAGTAGTGGGATTATTGTTGAGGCTCTCATTTAGTGGGAAAGGAGCCACAAGGTGTTAAGAATCCTTCGCATGTGCATCACTTCAACAACACTGTCCACCTCTCGTTATATTTATTAATGTTGAACGTTTTCTCTCATTTGCATCGCAGATGGCGCAGATTACAAGCAGAACACCACTCACAGTTCACGTCATAGCTATGCCAAGTTGGCTAAGATGATGCGGTGCAGATGACACGACTATTGCAGAGGGTGATCGTTGGAAAGACATCCAAAGCGTGCAGGGGTACATGCACGGTACGCTTCACACTGCCTTAAGAGAACAAGCTATCTCTGGAGTTGACAGCATACCTGACAATGGCTTTATCGTCCACCTTGTTGATGATAATCTACTTGAACAAGCTGTTTACAGTAAAAAATATTTCAGGGAAATTTACTCTAGTTTTGTAATGCAGTATAGAAAAGATTTGATAGCAACACCTCAAGGTAATAAAAAATGGGTTATTTCTTCTCCGTCAAATAAACTATGAGTTATGATTTATTATTAGGCTGTGATTATTGTCTGATTACTTTATTTGTTATACCACTATAATTATGTTAACTCTTTTGTAACATTTCCACTCCAAACTCTGGCAAAAAGACGACTCAAGGGATGTTTGAGATACATTCTCTCCTACTGTGTTATTCATACGATTGCAAATGAACTCGAATTTCTTGATTTGAGTGGATTCCTTTATGTGGCTGATATGCGTATTCCATATTCAGCCTATGATCAAGAAATACATGGACTCAAGTACTACAAAAATATCATTGTTGAGATGAAGACCTAGTTGATGTAATCACAGACAGAACAACATTAAATTGAGGAACACTGAATCGTGGTGCAAAGGCATGAAGGAAGAGAGCAGAACATGGCCATGAGTAATACCCCGCAGACTGTTAATAACGATATGTTGTACATACAACATTTTTAGCATTTCAACAGATCTTCTTCCACCGAAGACACTATCTTCAGCGAGCAATGAACTGGCCTGGATAGGTGTCTTTGCACTCATGATAGGTGTCCTGGGCTCATGATATTCATGGCGGGCTTTTAGGCCTTTGAGATGACCTTGTATGGTTTGCAAATCATCTGCGGAGTGCTAACAATGACTGATTAGTCAAATCTGATGATGTTTACAGGCTGAACGACTGAACGTAGTTCTTCTTGCATACAAGGACCATGTGTCCTTCCCAACACCTTCGTTTCCATTGGTGGAACATGTCACTGGTCATCTTGTTTCTTTGTTTTTTTCTTTTTTTTTACTCAAGACACACCTCTCCCCATTCATGATGAGCTTTAATTCTAAAGCGGTATTTTTACAATGCAATACTGCGAAGTTGGAGTGTAACCATTTTCCATTGAATCACTCCTAGTCTGACCTTTCTTGTCCAATTAACAGTCCTATTTTCATTTCTGTTGGTTGTTCATGGTTGTGTTCTACAGTGTCTACGGAACTGCTAGTTTAGTGTTTAACAACGATTACAGGCGTAGACTAATTGGCTCAGGTAGGAGAAAAAACAAGGCTTGCTTGGATCTAGAAATCCTCGTTGGACGGTAGTTCACACCAGCTGAATTGACGACCAACCTAACATATAGAAATTGTGCCGACAAGAAGGAGACTACGGTGAAGAAAGTGAACCTTGTTAAGAACTTGTTGAAGACAGGTCATGAAGCGATAGCATTGTTGATTCTATACCGTAGGCTAAGTGGTACTGTTTAATCCACTATGCTCCCTTGCTACAGGAGAAAGAGAGTGCTTCAAGACAACCGTTGCTTATCTTTAGAAAATCGATCTTGTTGCTGGTAGAATGTTTATGAAACCCTGTATTTAAAGATAGAAATTAATTAATTAATTCTTTAATTAATTAAAGAAATTAATTTTTAGCTGAACAAAAATAAACAAATGGCAATGGACTAACTTTTGACATAAACTGTTTACACCCTTTGAGGTAATACCAAGGGAAGTAAATGTCCACTTCAATGAGAGCAGATTAACCCACAGGTGTTCCAAAATACAACAGCCATTATTATCGGACGGTCAAACAAAAATTCACTAGACTCCAGAAAAGATACATTTGTACATAGGCCATGTTGTAAAGGAGAGTGCTGTTGTCATAACGGTCAGATTCTTGAGGTGA
>Ga0126336_10002217_pt1 | contig 10922 bp, 6 predicted proteins | sample SidCmetagenome_FD_92530 | JGI IMG/M metagenome (GOLD analysis project Ga0126336, IMG submission 92530) | Coral microbial communities from El Islote,Puerto Morelos, Mexico - Siderastrea C C metagenome | ecosystem: Host-associated > Invertebrates > Cnidaria > Coral | place: El Islote,Puerto...
AACCGACACTCGAGGTCCCGATCAAAATACCCGCTATAAATCGATTCAATCTAAAGTCAGCGCTTTAAAACCACAACACATTTCAAAAACGATAAATCTCCTACCTTTCTATGTGATTCAATCTTTAGTACGTGACATGCCGTCGCGTCGACCGTTAAGCAGAAAATCCCCCAAAACGGCCTCCGGAAGCTCGGAAAAGCGATAAAAACACATCAAACACACGACGGGTAAGGTTTTTAAAACTTTATTTCGATTTTAGTGTATTTTCGGCGGAAAACCGCCGATTATTTTCGATCGAATTTCAGCTCCATACAATCTCTCATTTTACGCTTTGGCTACCTGTGTCATAACCTTGTTCTGTTTGAATGCCTTAATGCTAGTGCTAGATCTAATATCAATAGGAAAAGAGTTCCAAGGTTTTGTGGCTGAAATAAGGTAAGGTAAAGTCGCCTACGAGCCACAGGACACCCACAGGACACCCACAGGACACCCACACTGCCGGAGCTTATCCACGGTTTCTGTAGCATGTACGTAGAAAATGGCGAAATAATCATGTTGAGGTTATTTCTTCTTGGAATGTGACGCTTGCTTCAATATGATTGGATGTGGATAATGTTCGGGGACTCTTCGGGTACTTATACGTCGCGAAGATTTGCCAAAAATTACACTATTCATTCGACTGAACTGCAAGCGCACACTGTGAGCTAACTGAATAGGGGAATATTTTCTTTCGCAGGAGAAGGAGGGCGCGAAAGACAAAAACAGCGAAGAATCAACGGTTGAAAAGAGTGAAAAAGAGAGCAACGAGAAAATGGAAGAAGAGGAACCCGACTTTGAACTGTTGGAGAATCCCGCTCGAGTTCTACCACCACAGGTGTGTTGTTGTTGTGAACACTGCTAGTAACTCGGGAGATTTACGAAGGTGACCCGAAAACCTCTGAAGTTGACCTGGAAACTTTCGAAGTTAAACCGAAGCCTTCCAAAGTTGATCCGAATAGCCTGAAGTTGATCCGAAGGAGCTGATTTCCGTCATTACTCCGAAAATATTTTAAGTTGAGCACTTTAGCTCCCGGGTTGGGGAGGGGGGGAGGCACTTAACCCATGTTCGGGTTTGGGGGTGCCGCTGAAAAAAGGCCTAAAATACCAACCCTTAGGACTACACCTTTCATTTTAGGTCCCTCTTTAGGACAAATGACAAAAAACACACTCGTCTCTGATTTAGGATTGCTGAATACTGTGTAAGCCATACTTAACGGCGACAGCGGTGCCACGATACGCTGTTTAGGACAGGTTATCATAAAAAATTATGTACCCTGTTCAGGACAGAGAGGCCACAAACCATACCCCGTCCAGCCCCACGTCCCCGTATAGGCCATATAAGGGAGTACCCCCGGGCTTAAAACACGGTTTACCGTACGGAAATGTTTACTTTGTTCGCATTTGTAGAGAGCTTTTGCTTTTGCTGAGCCCTGTCATTGGTTGAAAAGCTTGTGCCATGTGCTTTAAACATTCAAAGCAAGCACGCTGGTATTAATGCCAATCAAGTGTAAAGCCAAAACCAATAGTGACGTGGCTTTCCGCGCCACCGCGCTTTCAGCCATTCAGACGGAATTTTAGCACCTAAAAAACATCCTTCGTCCAATCATCAACGCGGGCGTTGAAATGTCGCAAGTGGTGAACAGTTCGTGTGGTTTTTTTTCACTGTAATTACCGTTTGTAATTGTCGTTACCAAGGAAATAACAATGTTGTATTTCTTGCAGCTCAAGGTCATTTCGTTACCAGTAGACAGCCGTTACGTACCTCTTAAACCGGTATGTTTCATACACAATTGTACAGTTTTAATGTTTTTTTTTAATTTAAAAGCGTTTTTCGTTTTAATATCAGTTTCATGTAACTCGATTCGCAAATAAAGGACTAGAGCTCTTTATCAGAAAACAAAATAAAGGATAAATGGTGTTTTAAGCAACGGGGCTTTGATATTTTTGGTGAATCCTGATAACAGTGCTGATCAAAGGGTCATCGCAAATGATGTACTAAATTTTCACTGATGAAAAAGTACTATTTCTATCGCCCCTCCCTTCAGGTATGTTGTGACGAAAGCTCCCCTCCAATGAATGAATGTAAAAGGAGAGATGAATCAGATAGAGTAGCAGAGGAAAGCAATTTAATTCGTTTTGTGCTTGATTACTATAGGTCTCAGATTTCGTCGTGTTAGTGTTCGAGTTAACATTAGCGCAAAGGCGAGGCCAGTGCGGTGAACGTAATACTCAACCTGCCTCGTATCCAGTGTCTCAAATATGTCGGAAAAAAAGCAGAAAGAAGAGGCCGATGAGCTCGCGCAATGGAACATGGGAAGGTTAAGCCTTGGCGCAAAGGACCTTGGGAAGGGTCAAGCGGAAAATGCTCCTTTGCGCTCAGTCAATCTCGATCATCCGCTGTAACGCGCCTGGGAACGAGGCAGATACAACGATGTGAACATTGGGAGAGCTATCGAAGACTAGGTTACAATTTGTTTTGTCACAGTATTTTTAAAATCCTAAAGAAAAAAAACTGAAGCAAGTTTAACGTTCACTGTACCTGTCCTCTGTCTAATACCGGTCGCCCGTCGTTTTCTTAACGCAGCACCTCCCGCACCCAGACCAAGACATGACATCTTCTGTAGTAGCGACGAACAAGCGTCGAGTATTGAAATATCCCTTGCCGTTTCTTGTGACGGACACTGGGAATAAGTGGGACGGGCTGAGCGGTCGCTTAGCCTACTACGTTTTAATTTTCTCTTTATATTTATATAATTTTTTGTCATGTAGGTTAATATCGGAGGTATAATCATGATGACTGATTCCAAGTCTGACGAGCCAGAAGACCTGATCGAACCTCTCCCCGGTAATTGACTAATAAATTGAAAACTGATGACAATATAATAACGAACTATTTAACAATGTCAGAAGCCCATTCCCCGGAGCGTGCACCTTCCATACCACGCCTGTGAACGGCGTTTTCTCATGTTGGGAGTTTTAGATGACCCGAAGTCTTCTCAAGATTTCCGAAGATGACCCGAAAGCTACCGAAGATTTCCAAAGGTAGACCGAAGTCTTCGTAAGATGACCCGAAGGCTTCTTAAGACTTCCGGAGATGACCCGAAAGCTACCGAAAATTTCCAAAGGTAGTCCGAAGCCTTCGTAAGATGACCCACAGTAACAAAGATTTCCGAAAATGACCCGAAGACTAAGGATTATCTAAAAACAACCCCAGCTTGAGAAAACACTGTTGCTCCAATACATGGGAGTTGAACGCTCCGTGTTATGGTCTCCTGAATGTATCGTTCATATGTCTCCTGTGGGAAATATTAACCCTTAAGCCCCAACAGTGACAAGCATCTAATTTCTCCTTACAGTATCACTATTTGATCAAACATACAGGTCATGAGAATAAAGAAAATGATCACCAAACATAAACTGTCTTGATGTTTGTGCAAATTCTCCCAACTAGTACCATAAGAAATGTATTGAGAACATTAAGGAGAATATGCATATTGATATTGGGGCTTAAAGGGTTAAAGACCAGGCCCCAGTTGTTGAAACGTTGGATAGCGCTATCCAACTTTGGAACAACTGGGGCCAGACATTCAGAGATTGTGACCAACAAACCTTTTTGTTTTGTTTTTTATTTAGCTTCGTCTCCGTTGGGTATCGGCGCTGAGGAGGAAGAAGAGGAACCCGAACCTCCTGAACCTTTTGAATACATCGACGAAGATTAACGAGCGTGTTTCTAAGAACTGTACTGAGTCCTTTAACCTCATGACAGTACCGAACCAAAACGGACAATCCTGCAAAGTGTTGCTCAATAGCTTTTATTTGAATGGTCACAGTTTACAGACTCAGAAGTTAAAACCAACAGTACCACAAGAAAGTACTGCTCGATAGCTTTCCCTTGTACTGCAGGCCATTCAAAGGTTCCAAATGCTGCCAATTCAAGGGATTAAAGATTACGAAGAACGCTCGAACGGAGCTCTTTTGATAATGCTCTTTTAAAGGGAACTCTTGCAGGTAATAAAAACTTTTGGCGAGATTTCAATGTCCTCTCGAAGCGCAAGCCAGTATTGTAATTAAGTAAGTCTTCACTAGGAAATTTGTTTCGGCTTAGGTGCGAAAGCACTCTTTTATGCTTTCTTCACAACAAACAAAAAATATATATTGTTTTCAATTTCATATAATGCGGGTCTTTTTGTTACAATAGAGTGAATGCGAAGTGAAACCCAGCGGCCGCCAAATTTTCATGTTGAAGCCTTCAAAGGGAAAAAAGCAGTGTTGCGTAAATGGAGCAACAGAAGTTTGGAAAGATTAATTTGAGTTTTCTTGGATATTTATTACTTAAATAAGCTGTAGCCTTGTCTATTAAAGTCTCTCTCCCCCCTCCCTTTCTGGCGCCTGACATTTAACGAGACCTTTAAGGTACCCCCAGTTGCTTCGTGCTATGGAAACCTGGAAACCGAATAACCACCCATTTGTCAGCAAAGTGCTTCGTACAAAGCCTTGCGTTTTACTTTGCGCTTAAGCTTATCCGTTGCCAATTCAGAATCAGATGGGAAGGAATACACTAGTGTTATTTCCGCGCCGTTTTTAAATAGTGACCTCTCGAACCAAGGAACTCGTAAAACTCCACGTTTTCATCGCCGTTAACATCCAGAGACTCAAACAGTGCTCTGAGCTGATGATCCTTGAGTGGAACATTCAGCCTCTTCATTCCGGTAATAAACTCGTTTTTGGTAATGGTCGTAGCGTTACTGTCTTTAGTGAGGATCCTGAACAAGTCGATGAGGCGAAGTCCTCGAGTGCGCACGAAAGTAAGAAAAATTTCCACCGCGTCTGGCTTTTTCTTTTTTCCCGCCTTCGTAACATGTCCGCCTCTAATGCTTACGTCCCAAGAACAGCTGAAGTTGGGCCGTTCCTCAAGAAGAGCGTCTAACTCGTTCTTGCAGTCCCTGTGTTTTGGACAAAATGGGAAAACGTTTTCAAATAGCAAAGACCATGATTTTGCGTTGTGAAAGTAGGGAGAACTCGAAAGAGCCGGAAAACCACACACACTTTCCTTGGGTTCGTGTTTCCAAGGCCGCTGGTTTGAAGTGCAAATGACGACGTGATGAGTTGTATTATGCATTTTTTTAAGGGAGGAATACGGGATTATAACACCATGGCAGGAAGCGAATTATGTTTTGTTTCGAAAGCCGGAAGGTATTAAAATCTATATCGCAATTGGCTAAAAAGACACCCACCAGACATCAGGAACTGAGACATACCAAAGCAGGAACGAAATTAGACGAATTAAAGACCGGAACCGGGATAACTTGAGGAAAATTTTTCTGGGACACCAGGAACCTTATGGCTTTATTGTTTTGAAAAAGGAACAAAAAGTCACCAAAAGAGATAAAAACAAAGAATTATAAACCACGGCTGAAAATTCAAAGATTCATCAGAATGGTGATTTTAACTCTGGACCGCCTGTCACGAACTTAAATTTGATGAACTGTAATCCACTTCCATCCTTCGTACCCATGCCGCTTGTTCTACTCTGCTCTGTAGAATCTTTTTAGGAAAATTATTTCCGCATTTGATTGGCATTTAGCAACGTAACGTGGAAATCAGGTAGAGTGATTTTACTTAGACCGTGAAACAACTAGCAGTAATCTCTAATAGTGGAAGTTGAACAAAAGTTAACAATGAAATTCGTGTGTAATATTGCGTAATAGTTTAGATCTAGTAAAATCACTCAGTGAAATTTCGATATTTTGGCGGGAGACTGTCCCTTGTAAGTCCCGTAAACGACCCCCGTAAACACTTTCGCACAACATGGTAAGACAAAAAAAAAAAAACAAAAACAAAATTTCGCAATCAGAAGAAGTACAAGGCGTACAATTTTTGCTTACGTATCAAATACTACATCGTCCAGTATAAGCTCGCGGAGGGCACCCGTCTGATTGCGTCTCAACCCACGGAGAAGCGAACAAGCTCCCGTGCTCTGGAAGGAATTCTTGCCTATTCTGAGCACCTCCAAAGTCTGGTTTGCCTTGAGGGCATCAGCAATCTTGAAAGCCCCTGTGGTGTGAATACCTGAAAAGGTGTATAACTCAGCTTTAGATTTCCTAAAAGCCCGAAACCTCATTTAAAACCTGAAAATTGCCGAGGCGATTACCTTGGCTTGCATGTACATGCACTTCCGAAGATATAGTGGAAGGTTTTTGAACGTCATGAAGAAAAAGTTCAAATTATGTACTATTATTATTACTCCGGACCTTCGCAGGTGTCCTCCCGTGTCCTCCAGGGAAAAAAAATTCGTAAGCGCGCCATTTTAAAGGAAAACACGGCAAACTATATATCGTTGGAAACCTTAATAAATGTAGATTTCGGAAAAAAATATGAATTGCCAGTTTTTTTAATTCCACAAAAGAAAATTAGAAAAATGACCGCGAACATGAACATGCGTCATTCAATCAAACAAAGGGATTAATAGGGTACCAGAATTCGGCAGATTTCTTTGAAATTTGGCCTGAACATTCCTTAGATGTTGTGAAACAAAAGTGTGTCGGGGATTTTTGAAATTTATAATATTTCACCCGGGGCGATCTTCAATGCAATGCCCATCCCGTATTCTTTGCTGCTCCAACTTGACAGATAAATTAAAAAATAACCAGTCAGAATATCGAAAAATGCTGACACACTTTTGATGATTGATCCTTTGTGATTAACACTGTGCAGTTATTTTGCCAATGCGCTTGGAGTTGATACCCTATTAATTCAATTGAATGACACATGGTCATTTTCGTAGTTGTTTGCGATTTTCTTTTGTGGAATTGAAAAAACCGGCAATTTATTTATATTTTTTTCCCGAAATGTACATTTATTAAACTTTCCAACGATATATAGTTTGTCGTGTGTTGCTTTAAAATGGCGCGCATACGATTTTTTCCCCGAGGACACAAGGATCCAAGTGACATTGCAAGAAGGATGGTCCAACGTGGGTTTGGCTAAGTGCAGGATGTTGTGTAAAACTAAGACGGGATGCGAGATTAAGAGCACGACACGAGATGAAAATACCGTGGGGGAAAGGGGTCATAATCTATTTTGCAGGTAAGCTCAGCTGCAGAAAAAAATAAAAATTTCTAAATTCATTTCGAGAAACGTCATCAAGACTGCAAATATAACGACGTCAGTCAATAGCCCTTTTCACAGTTACCTTTTCTCATTTGCATTACAATGTTTTTGAACGTGGATGTGAGGCAATTTCGGGCAATTGTGTAGCTTCTGCCCGAAATTGCCTCACATCCACGTTCAAAAGCACTCTAACGCAAATGAGAAAAGGTAACTGTGAAAAGGGCTATTCGCATTGCGATAAATCGTATTCAGGTTAAGTGTGCTGACTGTCGTGGGAATGGACAAAAATTAACGACGGGTAAGGAGATTAAAAAAACTTGGGGCTAGTTTCTCCGGAAGTTTTTCATCATATGTATTTATTTTAATTCTATAAGTTACCACAGCTCTGCATCTCCAGCACTTTGAGGTAATGGTTATGGACTAGCGCGGTACAAAGATGGGTCGCTCCTTCATCAGAGAAACAGTTCCAAGAAAGTACAAGCTCCTTCAAATTCGTATTTCTCGCAAGACCGTTGGCCAGTTCCTCGATTCCAGTCGCCCTGATGTTGTTCCAGCTGACGTCAAGGTATTTCACTTTCTGGTTTTTTGAGAGTGCTCGACCCAGATGACTAGCGCCTTCGTCTCCGAGGTCGTTGTAACTGAAATCCAAGCTTCTTAAATGCGGATTGGAAGACAACGCATTCAAGAAGCGCTTGATGTCCTTGCCGTGGATACCACAACCGCTCAAGTTCAGCTCTTGCAAAGAAGCGTTCTCCTGCAACATGTCCCCAATTGCAATGGCTCCTTCCTGCCCAATCTTGTTCTCAGATAGGTCTAAGTGTGTCACGAAGCAGTTGTCTCTGAGCATTCTGGACAAGGCAATGGAACCCGTGTCTCCAATGCCATTATCGTGAAGACATAAGGAGGTCACTGTTATGTCGCTTTCAAGTGCTATAGCGATCGCCTGCGCTCCAATATCCCGAATTCCGTAGTGCTTGAGGTCTACAAAACCGGTTTGACATTGTCGAGGGAATTTGGCGGCTGGTACAGTGCTAAGTGTTTCGCAGGCTTCGAAGTAACGTTCCGCTGTCGTCTTCAGGTTAAATTTCCAGTGTCCTCCTCTGTTGTCCTCATCGACATCATCCTCCAAATCGGTTTCAAATTCCTGGTCGTCTGACTGGACAGAAAGAAGTGAATCGTTTCTCACGTCTGATGTTGATTCAGTTGTTCTATAAACACTCTTAGCAGCCATTGCCGAATCCACTACAAATGTAAACCAAGGAGTATCAACGAATTAGACTTCTCACAGGTTGGCGTCCCCTCTTACGTTTTTACTCGCTTTCTCTTTCTTGCCAGGTGCGCTTTGCTTGCTTTCAGATTCTCGCAAACGTTGGAATAGGCACTGGACAAACTGACATACAATGGAACTCAGAAAGTGAATTCAGTCGCATCTCTTACTCCCACTTATAGCCTTGTGCCTCGAGCGCCTTAAATACTTACAAAAGAAACACTTTGAGAGTTTTGCCAACTTTAAACTTCCAGTTCCAAGGTATATGGACTAATTCTTTCGAGACGTTGGTTGCGTCACAAGCAATTCACAGTGGAGAAAGGGTGCTTTTTCGGACAAGAAGTGTTATCAAGAGGGAAAGAGGAAATAAGGGTCTTCCATAAAATCTATATATATCTCATCCTAATTACTCTACAAAACAACTGTTGTTAATTATTCTTGAGCTATGATCATGGAAGTTGAGATAGTATCTCAGATTCGCAGCTGGTGAACGAGACTATTGGTGGAAGAACTGCCTGGTATACGTCATTACAAGGCTGTCGCTGCGCGGTCTTGTGGGATATACATCACAGTTATTGCGGCAGGTTACTTTTCTAGAGAACTGTCACTTCCTTATTATAGAAAATTAACACAAGCGTTAATTTCCTATAAAATTAGCATGCACAAGCGTTAATTTTCTATAATAAGGAAGCGACAGTTCTCTAGAAAAGTAAAGGTATTTGAAATTAACGCAACTTAAATTAACGCGAATTGAAAGGGAAAATTACTCCCCAATAAAGGAAATTAACACGAAAGAGGGTGTAAAATTTCAAAATGAGGGCAATTAACGCGATTAACACAGAAACACTTTGTAGTCACAACTGGAACAAATTTATTTTATGACTGAATTTAAAAATCACGAACAAAAGAGATCTACAGGTGTGTGAGGCAATTTCTTTACAGGCAATTTGCGTTAAATTTTGTCTAAATGCAGGAAAGCTATGGTTTTGTTGGTGTCAAGAATGTCTGGACTGGATCCAGAATTTGGGATTAAAATGATATTAACGTTCTGGCACTAATATTAAAGCGACTTAAATTAACGCGAATTTTTACAATCTGACAGAGATAATTAGGGGTCTTTTTAATGGGCCTTATTCCAGAGTCTAGTAATACTACACAAAACGATTGGAAAGAATTCGCTTTAATAGGGAATTTATAACTACTTAAACTTTGCCTATACCCAAGAGTGATCAGATATTTCAAATGCGAGTACATGTTTGATTGGACCTCTTCCGGTATGAGAAGAAACAGCATCTATCTTGAGATATCACTTTTTAAGACGTATTTGCACCGTAATATCTGATAACTCTTGCCAATCAGGAAAAGATGTACTTCATGTATTGGCAGGAGTTATCGTATCACAAGACCATTCCGGTCTGTTTATCCTTATTGTGGTAAATTGGCTTATCAATGTATCAATGGCACCCTAGGAAAGCTCGTAATCTCCGGCTCAACTTTATGAATAGACTGCGAGCAGTCTCTAATTTTGGCGATTGTGATTGTGGGGCAGGCAAAATACACACACACGCGCGCGAAAGTTCGAGGAGACGCGACGCGAAGGGAGCGCCGAAAAATTAATTTTCGGCGCTCCCTTCGCGTCGCGTCTCCTCGAAATTTCGCGCGCGCGTGTGTATTTTGCTCGCCCCACAATCGCCATCGCCAAAATTAGAGACTACTCGCAGTCTACTTTATGAATTGTATAGCTCTTTAACACGTGACAGATTGCATAGTGACGTTGCTTGGTAGCTACAACTGACATCAAAAGAAATTTATTGAATAATTTTTCTTGATCACTATTACTTACTTGTTAAATAATTAATGGCCAAGAAGAATTTTCAAAATAATGCCTTCGCCGGGTACACGTAACTCCTCCTCGAGAAAAATCGAGCAACGTTACCGATCAGGGTGATAGGGTTAAGTTCATAACGTTGGAGCATCGATTTGATGTGAAAGTAGTTCATTTGAAGACAAGTTTCCTTGTTTATAAAGCGATATTGGAATGTTTTTATTCGCAGTGCTATCGAAATTATCAGTGTTATCGCAGAAACAAAATAGATTTTTCATAAAGATAGGAATAACAGCTCCAATTAATTGATTAGTTTATTGCGTGATTATATCACTTGATCTTCAGTGGGTTTCACTTTGGTTTTATCGTTGAAAAAATCGTAGTTTATCTCTGATTTGTAGGAAGGTGTTAATAACAAATAACATGGACCACTATTCAAGACAAATGAGTCTCAATTCATAGAAAAAGGTTTTTTACGCACTTTAGAAAGACCGTCTATCTCAATTTAGTCTGAGCATTTAGAAAAAATATCATATAAAGCGGTTTTTCTATTGAATGGGCACGTGGAAGTAAATTTGCGATTGTATTAGTTTTGCTTTACCTTGCCCTGTGTTTTTACTCCTAATTGGCAAACAATTAAAAGTAAAACCAAAACCAAATCGCTGGTTACATTTGCTTAGA
>Ga0126336_10002218_pt1 | contig 10921 bp, 8 predicted proteins | sample SidCmetagenome_FD_92530 | JGI IMG/M metagenome (GOLD analysis project Ga0126336, IMG submission 92530) | Coral microbial communities from El Islote,Puerto Morelos, Mexico - Siderastrea C C metagenome | ecosystem: Host-associated > Invertebrates > Cnidaria > Coral | place: El Islote,Puerto...
CGTTGGATACATCATGAGATAAAACATATAGTATCCAAATCCAAATAATTGCGCTCATGTAATAAAATACATATAGTTATCCATAAAATTGCGCTCATGAAAATAAAAATACATATAGTTATTCATAAAATGATCTCCATCACATGGAAAGTAGTTAGAGAGTTGGGTTTGGTAAAAGCGCATTTTCAAAATGCGCTAGTACCCCCAACTCTATAACTACTCACGCTCAAATGAACATACCTGATTTGGTTGACAGATTTATTACTTGGCAATGAACACTACCACGCCGCACCAATCAGGAAACTCCGTTCGTGGACGAACGGGTTTTTCAAAATCGTGGGGTTTGCAGGCAAGCGTTTCCTTTCCTCCCTTCCCCTCCCCCTTCTCGTACTTTTTTGCGCTCGCCCCAATTTTCCCGCATTCAAGAAGTGAAAAATGCTTCAAACTACGGAAACGCTTGCTACGCAGGCTAGGCCAGTACAAGGGAGTTAAATAGATGTAACACAATGTTCGTCTTCTTTCTCATCTGATGAAAGGAATGGCAGACCATTATAAATTCGAAAGCTTTGGGGCCAATGGATGTGATGTCTCTACACACAAAATTTGCTTTCTTTCTCGTAGAGAAATTTTGCTTTCTTTCTCGTCAAGACAGTCTCATATGCTTCCCAAACTTGTTTCTACTTTTTCCAGATGTCTGAGAGATTTTGTTTAATTCAAGACGGCTTGCTAGCATAACGCTTGTTGTAAACGTTGGTGATGAAACTTTAACATTTTGTGCTTCAGGAGTGGTTGAGGTGCCACTGTTTTCTCCTGTCATTATATGCCTTGCAGGTCACACTTAAAGGCTGTATTACAGCTGCAGCTCTAGAAGAGAGATAATTTGTAGAAAGATTCTTCTGACACCATGTTAGGGTTCTGTAAATAAAATTACATCTCAAACAGCTTTGAAACTGAGAGTGGTAAAATCCTTTATCCAACAAAACAAGGTAAAGAAATAAGTACGTGATTGGCTAAACAAAACCAGGTGAACCCTTGGTGAAAGCATGACATAAAACGTTACAGGCTTTAGTTGGCAACTGCATGTGGAGTAGTAAACTGGGTGAAACAGTTGCTTAAAAGTTCAGGTGCTGTACCTAGTAGTGTAGTAGTGTGGGATATGATACTAAAGTATGTAGAGACTGGGAGGGGGGATTCCCCTTTTAAACTGACAGGAAGGGTGTGGAAGCCACTGGGGTTGCTTTCAAAGTTTCTGACAACACCTCCTCAGTTTCCCCCTGGGAAAGTAGAGTTGGATGAGATGGTTGCGTTGGTCAACGTGGAATTCACATAGATATCTAGATGGTGGGTTTAATTGGGATTGTCATTTACTTGCAATGGTCGAGCTTGAACGAAATTAATGGTTGATTTGAGATGCTGGAATGCCATTATTTCTCAAGTTTGCAAAATAGGAAGCAATATTTTTATCAATCCGCTTGTAGTCTATCTCTCAACATGCCCTCAGAAGTAATCTTTTGCCTTCGTGAAACTGAGTTACACTTTACAGTAGATCAGTAACACAGTTCAAGTGTGCAAACAGGGATAGACCAACACGAATTAAAATATCTCATGCGCTTTTACAGCACTCGGTACAAAGAGGAAAGACATGTTAAACTACTGTTTTGCCACATATGATTTTTTATTGAATTCTGATTTTTTTATAAAATTTTGTTTTACACAAATATGCATAAACTACACCGTCACGCGTAACATTTCCGCATGGTGAATTATCATTACGTAAAAATTTCTTGTGTTTCCCGCGGGAGATTTTTAACAGCAGAAATAACCAAAAATGTGATTTTCTGCAGGAAAATTGATGTCTAGGGGTAATACTTACCTAAAATCTAAAATGAATAGTGCTTATTTGCCGTGAAACAATATGCACCAGGACAATAGGGAATAAAAAATTCCCGGATGTAAGCAAGATCTGCCAGGTGACCTGGCCTCCTACCTCACTTTTGTTGTGTAGCGAAGAAAGCTTCCCTACTCAGGCTGTTAGGACTGCGGGGAGGTGGAAACATGCCAGTTGGAATGTGAGAGGGCAAAATCTTCTAAACTTAGCCTAAAAATCTGAAATGAATTCCAGAATATCATGAAAGGAGGTGGGAAAGTTACTGCCTGAGTACCTACTGGTGTCAGCACCCAGATGATCACATCAGAGGACCTGGGATGTGTCTAACTAACAGGGTGATGTTGTGCTGCTGACAAAACATCAGGTGAAACATGGGCAACAAGTGAGTGCCCCCCTGGTTCCGCAGGTAGGCAACTGCTAAGCTGTTGTCTGGGTGGAACATTACCTTACCTCTGATCAGAGGTGGAAAGTGGCGCACTGCCCTCTGAATGGCCAGTAACTCCAACTCGTTTATGTGGTGGGTTGTTTCGGCAGCTAGCCATAGACCTGCCCAACCGCTGGTGGAGGCATCCGTGTGCACGGCCAGCTGCGGAACAGGAGCCTGGATGGGCTTCCCCTCAAGAACATTGGCTGGCTTGGTCCACCATTTCAGAAATGGGTCCAAGAAGGAGTGATCCAAGGGAATCCTGTCCACTAACCAACCCTGACTGGGGCGCCAGTGAGCTAATAGGTAAAGGTGAAGAGGCCGATATCTGAGACGGCCTAGAGGCACCAAATCTGACATTGACACTGGCCTCCCCAACAGAGAGAGAAAGTCCCGAGCTGTAACGTACTTTGCTAGGAGAATTCAATGGGCATGACTGGCTGCTTCTCTGAATCAAACCGCCAGAGGGAACATCAACCCTAGGTTGGTGTGATAATGTGCCGATAAAGACAAAGTCTTGAGTCAGGGTTAACTCTGACTTCTCCAGGATGGGTATCCAACCCAGGTGAGCAGTTAAGTGGAGAAAGCTCTGCATCTGAGCCCTGAGGTGGTCCACAAACTGGTTTCTCAGAAGCCAGTCGTCTAGATAGTGTGAATCTGCAAGCCCAGAGATCGAACATGAGCCATCATGGCATCCACTACCTGCGTGAACACCCTTGGGCTCACTGACAAGCGGAAAGGCAGGACACGAAACTGGAACACCTTGTCCTGGTAGAGGAAACGAAGGAACTTCCTCGATGATGGGTGGATCGGGACGTGAAGGTATGCATCCATCAGATCCAAGGAGATGACCCAATCCCCTTTCTGAATGGAGTGGTGCAGGTTGGTGGGTGTCTCCATGTGAAACTTCTCCTTTGTTAAGTGACAGTTCAAGGACCGTAGGTTGACGACTGACCGAAGTTTCCCATTCTCTTTGGGGATTACAAACAGCAGACTGTAAAACCCCAGGGAGGACTTGTTCGCCACCTTCTTTATGGCTCCCTTTTCCAACATGGAGAGGATCTCCGCCCTTAGATGCTCTCTCTTGCTGCTGGCCTCTGGTATTGGGAAGGGCACCGGGCTGGTTGTCAATAGTGGCTGAGAGTCAAAAACGAGGTGAAGTCCATGTTGGAGAAGGTGCAAAATATACTGGTCCCTTGTTATGGACCTCCAAGAGCCCAGAAAAAGGGACATGTGGCCGCCCACAGGAACTGAGGGGAGTGGGAAGTCTACTCCAAGCTGAGGTGGACACGGGGAGGCCACCACCCTGTCCACTGAGAAGTTTTTTGGCCCCGTTCTAGGCTTCTTTGCAAAGCCCCCCGGGGCTTGGTGGCCCCCACGCTTCCCTGGCGCCACCCGGCTAGAGGAGGCTGGCGCAGGTTGGCATGAGCTACGGGGCTTGGCTGGTTGACCTCTAACCCGTGTGAAGTGAGAGTGGTCCTGCTGACTTGCTGAACTGGAAGTTCTCCTGCTTTCGAGGGCTGGTGGTCGCCTCTTACGCTCTGGCAGCTCCTTGGCCACAGAAGTAACTTGACCTGTGAACAATGAAGTGTGGGTCATAGAAGTGGTCCGCAGATAATTCTTGAGTTGCTGGTCACCTGCAAGTTTAGAACGGGCTAAAAAGGAGTCCCTCCTAGCCAACACCACATTACCCAAACGCTTAGCTTCCATATTGGCAAGATGGGAGAGGGCCCTAGCATGTGACAGCTTGAGATTGAGCAACATCTGGGCACGCGGTGACTGGGACTCCTGACTACTCTGCCGACCTCCTCAAGAAACTGCTGAAGAAGCTTCGCAGAAGCAATGTCAAAATGCTCAACGTAAGAAAGAACACTCAGGGAACTTCTGACCAAGGCCTCAATGGCTTTGAACTCCGAAGCCTTAACAGTGACTGTGGTCTCTGCTGGAGCCAGCAGGTCATGGTCAGCATCAAGCACTCAAGGAGTAGTCTCAACAACGTGTTCATGAATACGGTAAGATGATGATGGGTAAATTTTGTGCCGAGTAGAAGAGAAAACTTCAGAGCCGACCATGCCCCTGTGGTGGGCTTGAAGAGAGTCCTTGTGCGGCTTAAGAACCTTTGCAACACCAGACCCTCTTATCTTGTTGTTAGTTTCCTTTAGCCAATGGGCAACTGAATTAGAGGGTGGCAGGGAAGTGATGCATGCTCTGTGTCTCCCCTTCAGCCGACAACAACTGCTCGCTCATATTGCAAAAGCTTGCAGAGTCCTCCTTCCGTTTAGATAGCTGCAGCAGGTCTGAAACATAGGAGACATTCTCCGAGAACTGGCATGTGGCTGTCAACTTGGGGCCGAGACAGATAGGGCTCCACATCTAAATCAATGCTGGAGGGATGTCTGACAGAGGCTCCCCGGGCACCAGACTCCTGGATACTTGACTCCTGAACAAACAGATATCCTGTCCTCTGCGACTGGAGATGCTCCTGGCAGTACAGGCTCACCTACAGGCTCACGCAAAGAGTCACCACTGGGTGACCCGTGGCCATGGGTAGAGGTGGATGAACCTGCTACATTATATTGCCACAATTCCTCCCTAAGGGATAGGACTAAGGCGTGGTTGGCTTTAATCTGACGTTGCATCTCAGCAATGCTGTCAACCTGAGATGGTGTTTGAGCCACGTATAATCCATTCGACTCCTCTCGCAAACCAACGGCATCCGCCATGGCCAGCTCATTCCCATTCCCTGAAGCAGCCATGCTAATGATGGGAAATGAGAAAAAAATTAAAGTATGACACCACGTGGTAAATAAAATGTACACAGGAAAAAACGAGGAATGCGTGTACCAAGACCAAATATATATATATATCTATACATATATATAAAATTTGAAGCAGTACAGAGGCAAAAATCACGAACGGTAATGGAAAACACGCATACGATATGTTACCGACCAAGAGTTCTGAAGGCCTTAAGCACAGGTTTCCAAACTGCCTAAAATATCGGCCACGAGCACTAAATCAGAAAGAAACAAGTCAACCAGACCGCTGTAGAGCCACGAAGAAAACCAAGATGGTGGACAGGTGAGACGAGAATGCTACATGGAGTAACAAACGCAACAAAAATCGCCTAGTAAACACTTAATATCTCAAACCAAAGAAGAATCTCCTTAGGACCGATAGAAGAATCCAAGAAAAGCCCCAAAGGCTTATGGTACTGCAGGGCAAATGTTGGAAAGTCACGCAGAAACTCAACAAACGTCAGCTTTGAAGCGTACACAAACCAAAAGTGAGGTAGGAGGCCATGCCACCTGGCATATCTTGCTCACATCCGGGAATTTTTTATTCCCTAAGTTTACGAAATAAATACATCAAAAGTAATCAAAGGTTTCAGATGTATAGGTAAATTTTTTGGGGAAATGACTCATTTTTTAGGAAAATAAGCTTTTTTGCTCAAGTGCAGAAGCCTCACGCTTCACGTTTCAATTCTTGAAATCAGGAATACTACCCTCAGTTTGGAAGGATAGACTGCTGGAATAATGTAACAGTCAATAAAAATAAAATGCTCACCTTCCAAATAGTCAGTCCTCTAATTTTTAGCTACTTTCTCCTTTTCCATCCCAAGAACAAAGCGAACTTCTGATTCTGAAACACTATGAAACGTCCTGTGTTTCCGCGCGAAGAGAGCATGCCAGGCAAAATGTAAGCCATCTCCATCACCCTACTTCTAAACCAAACTTGCCGATTTCCTGCATGTGTCATTCTCATCTCAAAACAAAGGTGACTACTAATTTTCAGGCTAAAATACCATGAATTGAGTGTGCTAGAAGCAGTTTTCCATTTCTGAAAGGTTCTGTGCAGGGTTTCAGGTTACATTCAGGAACATCAAGCGCAAATAGAAGGGCGTAAGTCGAAAAGCTTTTGAGTGTCATCTCGCTCAATTCCACACCATCGAGAGCGATCAAAGGACTCAAAATAGGCTTGGTAACCACCCTAGAAGGTTTTGGAAGCTATTTATTACATAACAAATGCATAGCAGTGTAAAAAGCCCAAAAGACACGAGTGCTTTGAGATGTAACTGAGTGATCCGAGAAACAGAAGGTCAAAGCCAAAAAAAATTTCTGTCACAACTTGCAATGGAGCGTGTAGACAAAGCAGAGTCAATGAAAAAATGGAGAGAAAAACAAAAGGAAAGAAAAAAGCTTCGAACAATAAATTGCCGAGAAATATGAAGAGAAAAAGAAGAAAAGGGCAGAGGAGCAGATAGCACGTACCCCACGCAATTCACATTGCTGGGTTTCTGCCGGTAACAGTGAAGGAAAGTCAAGTACTGAGAGGGTAAAAATGTTCGTCAGAAAAAAGCAGCAGAAAAAGAAAAAGAAGACAAGAGAAAAAGGCAAAGCAAGGAAAGGTTGAAGAAGTACAGCGGTTAGAAAAGAGCCACCCATGCAGGTGATTCTGTGGAACAGTAACCGGAACAGTTTCACCTAATCAGTCATCAGTCCAGAGCCACATGGGGAAAAAAAGAGCTGTGGACAAAACTAAAAAGAATTTACCAAAAACGCCTCAGAAAAAGGTCAAACTTATAGAAAACCTGGTAAACAGCCCTCGAATGAAAAAAGCCCTCCTGAAGAAAGGTCTGGTAAAATCTCCTGAAGAGGAAAAAGAAGTTGAAGTGTTGAGAGTAGTAGCAAGTGACCTAAGCAGCGCAATAAAAGTCCTGAAACGCAACAACAAAAATGAGGGTAGAGCTGCTTTCAACACAATGAAATCTCTGGCATTTTGAGAAACGGTGAAAAACAAACGACTTGCCTCCTCAGTTTCAAAGATGGTTTCTCTTTAAGAAGATCTATCAGCAAACGCATTAAATGCAGGGCTGAAGTCCTGGAGGGAGATGAACCTAGCTGGTTGTTCACCAAGAGAAAGCCCAGAATTGATTCAGTCAAGGAAGAAGTGAAGCAGACCATCTGTCATTTCTGGACTTTTGAAGCAAGCAGGCCAAGTGGGGATAAAAAGGATATTGTACGAAAGCGTGTGGGTCCTAAGCAGTACCTAGAGCATGCATAGCATGTGTTAGAGCAGACGCAAAGTGAGGCATTTTTCACCTTCCATGGACAGCATCCAGACGTTGTGATTTCTCAGAGAAAATTTGAACAGTTGAAGCATTACTTTGTGAAAGGAGCTAGTGAAAGAGACAGACGGTCCTGTTTGCGTCGAAAGCGCGAGGAAGCAAGGCTGGTCTTTAACGAGTGCATTAAGTTTAGAAGGAATGTGTTGAAAGAGGCTGCTCATGCTGACAATCCACCAGTGCCATCGTTGCTTACAGAAGCGGTGGACCTGACCCTGTGTCCAAAGCCTGAAGGGAGTGAGTTCCACAAGATTTGTTGTGTAAACAGAACATGTGACAACTGTGGAACACATCTTTTCGGGCTTTTACCGAAAGAAAGTTCAGAGGATGACTTAGTCAAGTGGAAGCGATTTGACTATATGGCCTGTGGAAAACTGACAATTTCCGGGGGACAGCAGAAGATCGCCCTTGTTCAGAAAGAAACTCTGCCAAAGGAACTTTTCCAGTACTTCATCAATCTGTTAGACACCTATCCCCACCACCAGTTCATGGCCCTCTGGCAAAGAAAGGACCTTGATGATCTACTGGAAAACCTCCCGCTTGGGCATGTAGTGTGCATACACGACTACTCTGAGAGCTATGCCTGCACGGGACAAAATGAAATACAGTCCCAGTACTTTGATGTCAACAAGGCTAGCCTCCACATCACTGTTATGTTCTGCGATGCCACCATGGAAGCTGATTGAAAGGAGAGCACTGCTGAGGAAGCAGCTGTCGTCAAAGAGCATGGTTTTGTGATCAGCGATGACCCAGTGCAGGATTTTGACTCTGTACATCATGCACAGTCACTTATTGCAAAATACCTTACTGAAGATCTGAAGGTAACAGTGAACAAACTGCATGAGTTCACTGATGGCTGTGCAGCTCAGTACAAGTCAAGACACTGTATTGGGGACCTTTCTTGCTCTGTTGCTGATTTTGGCTTTCCAATTCAGCGCAATTACTTCGAAACATTGCACGCAAAAGGTGAGCAGGATGCTGCGGGCTCTCATGTTAAACAGCAAGCCTCACTTGCTGTGATAGGTGGAAGAGCCAACATAATTGCATTTGCCTAGCGTGCTGAAAGAAACAGCAAATCTACATGTACAACGATACATTTAAATAATTTCACACGAACAACATGCAAGACCAAACTGCAAAATTCGAAATCGTAAAATAAATTTGTAACTTTTGTGACTTCTAAAACTCAATGTGTGCTTCCAGAAAATATCCAAACCCCCACCCCCTACGGGTGGTCAATGGAAATTCCAAGGGGTAAGGAGTAATAAGCCATAAATTTCCGAGGGGGTGGAGGTTTCAAAAAGAGTTTCTTTCCGGAGGGTTTCTGACGCGATTGAATGAACACTTACCTACTTTCTCTTGTTATCAGTAGCGGTAGTCCAACCACGACTTCTGTCCATCGAGAGAAGTGCTAAAATTATCTAATTTCCCATTATTTTCCAGCTTCAGATGACGCTGGTAACATGTCTTCAGGTACAATGTTGATCTTCGAACTTTGCATTGCCTTTGTGAGTGGAATATCAATCCGAATGATTCTGTTATACGTTTTCTGACCAAAGTGGTCATTGCTCATCCGTAAAAAGTTTATAAATGACAACAAAGCATTTGTTACTATTATGTATATACAAGTGAGGAACAGACGAGAAAGGGAAATCATGTACAAGTTTATAACGGGCTTGATAATTGATTGACGACTCACTCAACCTGCCGAGGCGAATGTAGTGAAATTTGTTTCACACATGAAATAAACATCTGTGAGAAATTTAAAAAAACGAGGAGTAAAACTATTGTTGAACATTAAACCTTCAGCATATAAATCACTTGGTCAAAATGGTAATTTTCACCATAGTTTTGAGGAAAGAGCGGGGAGGAATTGTCAAAAAATTTTGTTAGCATGTGAAGTGTAAATTTGACACAGTGTATGTTTTAGGGAAGCTTACGAATAAATTAATGGGGGGTATTGATATTTTCTGGAATTCTCATTTTTGACCCACTAAACGATACAATGTCACATGCCATAACTTTGGCACTTGTCCAAGTTGTCAACTGTAAGAAATTAAAGGGGCTGTGGAAAATGGAGCTTGATTTTTTCCACAGTTCTTTCATTTTGATTGGCCAGTCAAAAAGGAAGCTACCGAAAAATTGTTAAAAAGATGTCAAAACGTTGTCAACACTAAAATGGCCGAGGTACATACAGCAGACTGCTCACAATAACTTATAATAAGACCACCTTAGGGCTTCATGTTGAGTCACCTACCCTTGCAGCTTTTCTTGATGGCATTCACAACATCTCGTCTTTGTATCTTTTCCAAATGACTGATCAATTCCCCAATGCTCATTAGGGGGAAGTAGATTTTAAGTATTTCAAACAGCTGCTCTGCTGGATTGTCAGTGTTGAAAGTTTCAAAAGTTTTGAAAACGTTCCTTGGTATGTCACATTTTGTAGCCAGATGAGACCAGTTTTTTAAACCCAGTTTTTGCCTGTCTAGTAAGAAAGCCATCTCTCCAATGACATCTGGATCACTGTCAAACAGACTGCACAGCAATGTCTCGTCATTCAGCATTTGATAGGCTGAAAAGAAACAAAACTTAGAAGTCTGAGAAAACCATAGCATCACTGAACCCAATTAATTTGTGCCTATTCATGAACAAATGGTAGAAAAGGCCTGTGCTGGAGTTTAATTTACAAAGCACCAAATCCCCTTTTTCTTTGAAAGTCTTTGACGTCTTGGCATAATGACTTGGATCAAAATTTTCCTCACTGGGAAAACTGGTAAGTCATCAAAAATCTTTCACGCTTATGGGCTACATTCACAGGTGGCATGATTACCACTTGACCACTCTGTGCAACTGTATGTGAGTCAATTCTGATATCACAAGTTGCTCTACACCATCTCACACTACCTTAAAGGTCTGCGCACACAAAGGGACTAGTCGCAGGGACTTGTTGCAGCGACTAGTCCCCTGTAGTGTTTACATGGTGGGACTAGTTGCAGGGACAAGTCCCTTGAAGGGTTTACATGTGGGGACCTGGTAACAGCCAAATAGCAAAATTTAGTGTGTGTTTACTGAAATTCTCCGAAGCGTGAAGACGAAAAATGGTGTGGGCCTCAACAGTGAAACCGAATTAAGTAAATTAACTACAAAACATTAAAATAAATCGGCTCAATAAAACCAAATACCTTCCTATAAGTCTACAAGTGTTTGCCATTTGGAATTTCCTACTAAATTGCTGATACAACTGCTCAATCAAGACGCCAGTACAGACCAATACAAGATTTATTCTCCAGGCCAACTGCCAAAAATAAAAGACCCTATGAAATATTTTCATTTGGTCGCAGGGACTTATCCCATGAACAGTTCACATGCAGGGACCAAGCATAGTTTGTGGGACAAGTCCCCTGGACTGGTCCCACGAATTCAAACCAGTTTGAATTTGTGGGACTAGTCACAGGGTCCCTGCGACTACATTTTTTGACTAAAA
>Ga0126336_10002219_pt1 | contig 10921 bp, 5 predicted proteins | sample SidCmetagenome_FD_92530 | JGI IMG/M metagenome (GOLD analysis project Ga0126336, IMG submission 92530) | Coral microbial communities from El Islote,Puerto Morelos, Mexico - Siderastrea C C metagenome | ecosystem: Host-associated > Invertebrates > Cnidaria > Coral | place: El Islote,Puerto...
ATGCTTTGATCATTTAAGATTATACAGAGCTCGTCTCCGCGAGTATGACCATGTCTCCGGTGACTTTCCCTACTGAAATCCGAGATTTCGCAAAAGTACGATCATTATTTTCTCGCATTGGTTCAAGTTTATTTAAATATTTTATAATTTTTTCAAAATGAGTCGGTTAAGGCTGTAATGGCTCAAACTTTTCCACCAGTCATGAGAAATGGGAACGCAGGCGTGAGTAGGCATGAGATCACAGTTTTCGATCCGCAGGTGTGACAATCACGCCTTAGGCGTGACACTTGGCAGGTATAGGCTTCACTTCCTATCTAGAATGGCTAAGCTTGGACAGGGTGAAAAATGGGCACAGCAGACACTGATCTGTTAAAATCATTTTTGGGGGTAAAAATAATGTTGTGTTTGTTTTCATACTGATGCATTGGTACTTTACAAAACAGTACACACAAACTGTACTAGCTCAAGTTAGTGACCATAAGTCAATGCCTATTAAACAAAGCGACCACCACAGAAAAAGGGATTCTCATCCCCAGAGGCCATGACCCTGCAATAGTTGAAAAGAATAATGCTCACTACTCAGTAAGGACAGTTTTTATTGAGAACTTAACAAAATACAGTATTAACAGTTTGTGATGTATCCCAAGTTGTCATGACAGCACATTTTTTGTGCTACAGTGGAATCTGTTAACACAACCACTGACACACAGGCTGCAAACTTAAGTTCTTTTGCAGTGGGATCAGATATTTTTTGTTCACCACTTGGAAACGTTGTCCCACAGTTTTGGCATTTGAATTGGCAGGTTGCTTGTTTCAAATTGAAAGAGTTGTGAATTAGTTGCTGCTATTATTTGCAAGTTTGTTAGAAAGTTTTCATCATAAAACTCCGCTTTGAATTGAAAATTTTGCTAGGCTCAGTTGATTATTTAGTCATACATGTACAAATAACAGTTAAACAAACAGTAGGACATAGCAAATTTTAAATAACTGTAACACAGAAAATCAAATGTAACAATCATTAAATATTTTGATCTAATTTTCAATAATGGCCAAACACAACATTTCAACTAATAGCAAGGTGGTCATATTAAGATGATGGTTGTAAGGTGGAGCTTTACTGTACTTACAGCAGCTTGAGGTGGTGAGTTATTTTTTGTTTACCACAGAGCACCAGTCCTGGTAGCACTGGCTCTTATTGAAAGTGGGATGAAGTATGAAGATGCTGTGGAATTTATCAGAAGGTAGGGATTACTTATTATTATTATTTTAAGACCTTGAAACAGTTTTTGTGGACTTGAATACAAGCAAAAAGTTCTGAAAGTGGCAGATTCCAAGAAACTTAAAGATTTGCAGGAGAGATAGAGGCTAGTCTATTCATTTTGTGGCTGGCCAATAAAGTGACTCAGCCATTTTACTCCGACTAGGATATGATGTCAGACTCCGATTTGAAACAGGAAATGGATTAAGTCAAACAACCCCTGTAGAGTACTCTCCTCAGCGGAGGCCAGTCAATCATTCTGCTTTTAGGCATCACACATGTGCATTTATGTTCTGATTATCAGAACACATGTGCATTTATGTTCTGGTTATCATTACTCAGAATATCTGTCAGTTACATTACCTAGAAGGTTGTGTACATTGTAGAAATTGTGCATCTTACTGGACATTTTTTTCCATGTCTCAGGAAACGAAGAGGGGCAATTAATGCTAAGCAGCTTACTTACCTGGAACATTACAAGCCATCAAAACTACTCAAGGAGAAAGGAGCAGCCAATTGTTGTATTCAGTAAGGGAAAGGCCAGATATCAGTCAAGACTGCCAATTATTGCAGTTATAAATTAATAGTTTTACTGGAATGACAGACAGCTGAGTAATGTTAGGTGCTTGAACATCCAGAAGGCAGAATGACATAACTAGGCAATATTTTTTTCTTACTTTATACTATTGATATCACTGTATAAACAACAAATACTCTGTCAATCCCTGAGATAAATAATTTAAATTGTTATCAGGAAAATCAAGCCTAACAGCTCTGTTTTAGGAGCTAAACTGTGGACCGTAACTCTCCCTTTCCTGACCTCCTAAAACAGAACTTATGTAGTTATAAAATTTGTGTCTAGATGAATTTGTTTTGTGCAACCATTCAGATGAGATGTTAACTGAACAGCTGGAAGTGAGACAAAAAACTCTGACATTGTATTTTTTTTGGGGGGGGGGGATTTTTTACACTTTTAAGGAGGTGAAGGGCAAGGCAATCTTGTTTTTGTCTTTGTCTTGACTGAATAATTTAAAAATCTTGTGCACTGAATGTTCTAGAACAAACTCTTTAAATAAATGTCATAAATGGCACTGTTTTCATTTTCTCGTGCTTGGCACAATAAGGTTAAAGTGCTGCTTTCTTGTATATGACAGTGATTGTTAGACATTTGTGGTCTTGCCTGTGCATCACACTTGGCCAGTGATATCCCTCTGTAGCCTTCATAAATACAACAATTACCATTATTAACTGGAACAAGTGACCATTTTATGTTTTGCAAAAAGACTAGATTGCCTTGGTTCACAATTTCCTAGCAGAATTTGTTATTTCAGTGGCTTCTACAGTAACTGTAAATGGCCTAGTACATTATGTATTTAATGGAAGAATAAGATAAATGACAGCTTTTATGTAATCCTTTCTCTTCCCTTGCATTATATCCCAAAACGTCCTTTTTGCCTGTTTTCCTATTAAATAAATGTACCGGTTTTTTTAAAAATCAAATTTCAGTTAAGATTATGTCTTCATTTGTGGGCATGGTGAAGTGCTCATAGTCAATTTGTTTTATTTCTTGTTTGTGCTGGCACAGGAAAAATATCGTGATTATGGCAAAATTTATGATTATTTCAATAGAAAATTAATGGTAATTTTTCCATGCAGAGGGGTCGAATGTTGAGACTTAAAGGGGCATAGTCACGCTATTTTAGTTAACTGTAAAAATGAAAAATATGTCCTCACATCAATGAACGCCCACAAATAATGGTCTGGTTTTGTTTTCAAAGACTGTAGTACTTCACTAAAACTATTTTCTGTCGTCTGTTGCTACGGATGGCACAGGTGGAACTGGATTACAATTTGGAAAAATTAGGCTAAACTTTTCAAATACTTTCAGCGTGTTGACATTAAATTGATTTTAAATGGTCATGGTTTGTTTTCTGTTAATGAAATTAAGTTGATATGTTCCTTTAAATGTTCAAACACAATACTGGACATGGATAAAGTTAGCTACCGATAATTTTTAGCACAGTTTTGACCAAAAATCTGCAAAATCCTCGTGACTATGCCCCTTTAAGCGTGTGATTTTCTCTATTATGATGCGTGTGGCTTCTTCCCCTATGGTGTTCTCTACAACTGAATGGATTTGGCACTATATAAGCTAAGATTATTATTATTAACTTTGAGATGCCATTAACATGTTCACTATAATTACTGCTGCCCTGTCATTACGATCATGCATCAAACAAAATCTTAGTAAAAAGAAATTGGCAACGTGTGAAACATGGGAACATGGACGATTTTCAGCACACTGCAAGTTTTCTAAGCTGATTCTAAACTTGGGACACACTGGTAGCACAAAATTTGTGCTGCAAGTTGTCTGCATGCTCATGTTACAGGGCACATTTTGTTGCACAGTTTGTGAATTGATGTCTGTAAGATCCTTTAAGGAGAGAGTGAGGCACAAATCACTAAGAATTACGTGACCTTGCCCTTCAAGATTTTTTTTTTCAGCTCTTTCTTTAACAATGGGCATCCATCTTTCATAAACACCATCTTTCTTAGGTGTCCACTCATTATCTGAGACTACCACTAAATGTCCCTAGAATTTGGGAGGAACTTGTAGAGGAGTTTGACTTAAGCTTGCAATAAGTTAAAATTAGGCCAACATTACAGTCAACTCAGGGTCGTTTCCAATGTGTAAAGTAATGAAACACTCAAATGATAATGAGTGACCTAAAACTTGCTTTGTAGGTCGTCAGACTGCAGAATATTATGGTGTCCTTAACTTTCTTGGATCCATCAATAGTTCCCTTGTACATTTATCTTTGTCATCTTAGGGGTGTGGTGATTGCCGCTGCGAGCAGAGCCCCATTTGAAATACAGTTGTTCTGAAACTGTATGGCTTCACTTGAGTTTTTACTGCTGATGGAGCAACTAATTTTTTCATACCCGAATAAAGGCAAAATTCTTTTTTGTCTATAATTTCATTCATATCCCATGGGACCCAATTTTTAGTGTTCTGGCATAATAGCCTTGATATAATTTTTGTAAATAGAATGAACTGCCTGTAGATAACTTATTGCTTAATTGTAGTGTGTATTTTTCTATCAAAAGATAATAAATTTATTATTTTAGTTGAAGTGCCAAAAAGCTGGGGAGAATAAAGGTTCAGAAACTGCAATGTCAGTTTAGTGATTTGTTAAGCCAGAAGTACAACTTTGAAGGTCACTTGGTTTCTTTCAACTCCCAAAACAAGCCTTCCTGGTTAACAAGGGGACAGTCTAAATCTCTTTGTCACGTGTCTACTCAGTAGAGGAGTAAAAAAAAACGTTTTTCTCAGCTGACAGTCAACTTTGGAGGACGTAACTTTTATAGGACATGCCATTAGCGACTGCAAAGAAAAGGAGCTCCCCCCCCCCCAATCCACCCCAGAATTGCATACCAAAATTTGAACAAGCCACATAAATGACTTAAATCAAAATAAGACGGCATCTGAAGCCTTGCTTTGACCTTCTCCCACAACCTTACAGCGTGACAAAGATATGTTACGTGTGAAAGTTGACAACTTAAAATCCAGTTCCTATTTTGAATTGGAAACAGATTTTCTGTTAGATTGAAATGTTTAATTAACAAGACTTGAATAGCGTGACTCTCTATAGATTGAAACTTATTTTTGCTGAAATTTTTAAAACAGCTGAAGTTCAAAATGCCTCAAACAATTTTCAGTTGACTGAGTGCATGAAATCAGAAACCCAAGAGCGTGACTAGAAAGTGTAACTGTGATTAACATTTATTTTGTTCAGTCAGTCTGGAAAACCAAAATGTCCTCATAAAAGCAAGCAAATCATTTCCAAATCTAAAAAAGACCTCAGTTTTATCTGAGAAAGGTAACATGAATTTGAGGATTCTTCTGAGGGCTTTTATTAACGATTTTCAGTGATTCTCATTTGAACTGTCACTCTAGTTATTCTTCTCTTTCACCTGAATGTTGATCTATTACATGGACTCTTGCCAAAGTGTCGTAAAGGTTAGATGTTGCGACAAAGGGCTTCAGAAATCAAGTTCCCAGTCCACCTATCAAAACTCGCCTTTATATTTGTATGTTCCAATGTTTCAAGCTAAGCCTTTCTTGTTACATGTTGTTGCATGTTAGAGAGGCCGGCTTTAATAATGCGAAAGTTTTTCCATATTAGGGTATTCAAGGTCACGATATTCTATGGGCGAGGGGATAGGGCTAGGTTATTGCAATTCATCCTCTACGTTTATATTTGAAGAAGGGGACCCTAGAAAATTTGTTAGTTATCAAAATTAGATGCTTTGAAAAATGGTGACCGGACCGACCGAATTTTCTTTTTACGCACACTTCAGATTAACGTTTTTAGCAGACAAAAAGAAAACAACTGTTTAAATAAACAATTCAAAAATTGGTTGGATTCAAACCCATTTATCTGCAGCTTTTCTAAATTTTTACTGCCGAAATGTCAGTTTCTCGAACTAGCCTTCTTTAAATCCTGTGTATCGTGATACTTTGCCTCGTGCGAACGCTGGCTGCTTTCTTAAAATAATCGACCAATTATTTATCTAAGCATAAATTTTGATCTATTACTGAAACCAAATAGTAAAAGAGTGCTTAATTTTAAATGTTTGACTCTTTATGAACCCGAAGACGTAACAGGTTGTTCAAGGAAATGAAAAACGCTATAAATGTCCGCCATCTTGAAGTGGACGTAAAAAGAAAATTACCCCGGACCGATTGTTGCAGATAACGATTTGAAGAGGGACGTAGGCATTATACGGGTCAAAACTCGCGAGTAAATTACACATGTAACTATGAATTTATTTTGTTCACTTACTTCACACAACTGATGCAGCAGTCGATGATGATAGCCCCAACTCCTGGTGTTCTTTGACAGCCCTGCTCCTCCATGTCATTTTAGGTCTCCCTCTACTTCTCTTTCCATCGGGTGCCCAGGTAAGTAAAACGCGCGAACTTTAATAGTGTCGTTGTAGAATACTTTGACCATTCTTACAAACGTCGGTGGTATCCCCATAAAATTCCATTACTCTCCAGAACGTCTCTTGATGGATACTATCAGTGGTTTCTCATAATCGACAAAACAAATTGTGAACTTTTTCGGGCAAAACGCTCACAATTCGGGCAACAGCACTTGGGAGAAAACTAAAAAGAAAACACCAAAAAAGAGAGACGAAATAGGGACTGTCGTTCCAAAACGTCAGGCTAAATGCGAAACTCGTGATCCCACTGGTTAATGAAAGATGTTGAAAAACTTGGAGATTACATTCATTTATTCTCTCACTGCTGGGCAAATCACTTGGGGTGTGTCGCCCAACATACAAAGAACATCTTGGTCATTTCCACCGAAGCCATTCTCAATTTCGGTTAGGACCTTATCCAGAGTGGTGAAAAAGGTGTTGATACGATGGCAATCCTCTGGTTTTGATGGCGGAGGAGCAGCATTGACGTTTTGGTTTTCCGCGACCAACGCTTGTTGGGGGTTGTCGTCGTGGCACACGAGCATCGCGGAATGAAAAATCCGATTCAGCTATCCACGATTTCACCTCAACAGTGATACATTCACACAGTTCCGACACCGAGGTTATAGCTTTGACCTGGTTGTCAGGTACTATAAGCTCGACAAGGAGCTACTCCAGGCAGACCAACGCCTGTTTAGTCAATTCAAGACAGCACACTTGCAGCAATCAATACAAAAAGTTGCAGAAGCCATTGAAGCATTCTACGAAAACAGCCTCTATGAAACGACCGGCAGATTTTTCGAAGCATATAAACCCGCGTTCCACTCTAATGACTGCTCAATAACATTCTGACCCCAGTTGTTCAAAACTTGGATAGCGCTATCCACCGGATAAATCACTATCCAGTGGTTAAGTGTTAGGGAAACCAAAGTTGCGTTTTCCACTGGATAGAGATTTAAAATTGTGTTCTGTTCTACATAGTTCTTTTCTAAGGGGCCAATTACATGAGCCGGGCTGGCTCAGTCTGCCGAGATGACTGCTCAGCCTGGTATTACATGAGGTGAGCCAGCCCGCCTGCAGCTAAACTTAAACGTTGCCCTGTGAAAAGAATGCTACATCAAAGAGAATGAATCGAGTGACTTTGCTTTCGCTAATCCATTATTTTGGTGTATTGTTTCCAGCTTTATGTGCCTTTATGGTCTGATAAGCCTTTATGTGTTACATAGAAAGAGAAATAGTGCTCTTCTGGTAAGCCGTTTTGCTCTAAAGCGAAATTTAGTTACGAGAAAGTGTTGGCCCAGCAATCGCCATTACATGGTAAATTTTCAGCCCGTTTAGCCGGGATCCCAGCAAAGCGATGGTGGGATTCCAGTTATCCGGGCTGAGATTTTTCCATGTAATCGCGAAGTTGATTTTCAGTGTGTTTAACAGACGTGCCGAGATCTCGGCCCCTAATTGGCCCCGAAAGCCCCTAAAGATAATTGGCCCCTAAAGCCCGCCTGCTCCTCCATTAGCCTCTTATCTACAGCAGCGGGCGATCATCACCCTTCCGATAGTCTTTGCTGGTACAGACATCAGTGGAATACCACGCCAATTTCCTAACTTACTGAGACCCCCCTTCTTGGGTAACTTAACAATCAAACCACAGTTCTAATCATCTGGGATTTCCTCATCCTCCCAAAGACTGTGAAATAGGTCTTCCAGTACACTTAACAGTTGTGTTAATGTCACACTTCAGCATTTCAGTAGTTATTCCATCCATTCCAGCTGCCCATGGATTCATGCTATTTAATGCTGCCCTTATCTCCTGCCCAGTGATACACCCCTCGTTGACATCTAATTCTTCATACTGTTCGTCCCCAACGTCGGCTTTTTGCACCGGGTCTGGCCCATTCAGGTCCTTGCTAAAATGCTCTTGCCATCTTTGCCTAATTTCCACTTCTGTTGTTAGGAGTTTCCCAATTTGGTCTCTAACCATCTCCATCTTTCGTGGCTGGTCATTGCAAAGTTTCTTTGTTACATCATGCACGCCTTTCAAGTGTCCTTGCTTAGCAGCATCTTCTCCTTCTCTTGCAAGACCGTCCACCCACTCTCTCTTGTTCTTTTTCAAACAACTCTTCACTTCCTTGTCCTTCTTCCTATATCTAACTCTTTTCTGTTCTTTATTCTCTAAGATCTTGATGCCTCAACTGCTCTCTTTAGCTCCTCCCTTTCATCAATTTTTCTCCAGCTTTCGGCGCTGATCCAACTCTTACTCTTTCTCTGCCTATACCCTAGGACTATTTGCGCTGTTTTGCTATATGCTTTTTGATGTTATTATCCCATTTCTTCTCACTGGGCCCCGTCTGATGGTTTTCACCGATCTGCGCGTACTGCCCTCCGAGGCTATGAAGGCATTTTCCGAAACACAGCAGGCCGTTGAGCCCAATCCATTTGACAAGTTTCTGGCGCACTCACCAAAGTGGCCTTGGTTCTCATTTCCGGTTTCTGTAATCTTTTGTTCAGTTTACGGGATGAGGGGATTAGCCTCATGCCCAACCCCCAACATGGGGGGCCTGTCAGGGTGTCCTTTCCTTAGCCACAAAAACCCTGTTAGCTGTAGGCGCCGGATACTTGCCTTTCGCCGCTGTCGCTTACGACGAGGACGTGCGACATGCGACTTGGTGGCAGAGCCTATAACCCGTTGGCATTCCTCGGCACTTATAGGGTGCAACTGGTGTCCCCAGTACAACTTTAAAGAGGCAAGGCTGATCGAACAGCTGTTGAATAGGATTGCCCAACAGTTCGGTTAGACAAAACTAACCTTTATCAGGGGCTAGAAAAGCGTAATTGAAAATGGAAGCAAACGAACAGTTACAATATTATTGTACCCCAGTACACCAACGTCTTCGTCTTGCTACCCCCCCCCCTCCCCCACTGAATGGGATGCTAGTCCATCGAAGGGTTACCCCCAGCAGTATGTGTATGTCGCCAGTACTCCTTTTATACATCTGGGTGGAGAGAGACAATACTGTCCCAGGGAAACAACACGATCGCAGGGACTGCGCCTCGAGCCACCTACCTTCAGATCTGAAAAAGCAAGTCCATGGCCATCGACTTTCTTTATAACAGTAGTTGCGTTTGGCGTCCTATTTGCACCGGAGGCGCATCTGTCGAGAGTGTCCAGTCGTTTATAAATAAACTACTCGGAGTTTTTCTGTCTAACGACTTGACCTGGAACGCCCACCGTGATCACGTAATAAAGAAAGCCATTTGCTGGCTTTATGCTCTGAGAAACTTAACCATATGGTAATAGTGTACTGCTCTCTAGTAAGAATATGCGTCACCAGTCTCTGCAAACATCCCGTCATACTTATCGGAGTCACTGGAACACATCATTCTCCCTGGCATTAAGTACCAGGACGCACGAACAAAAACAAACTTTGCTACCGTGGGAGCTCGCCTGCAAAAAAATTCATGTCCGAAGTAAAGAATGAAAATCCGCTCTACCCCGTTATATACAGACTCGACAGCCCGGATTCTTCCATTAACCTACCATTTCGTTTTTGGTTTGACGTTCCCCATTTGCGGGTCAATACTCCCACAGCGGAAGCGAAATACAAAAACAACAACTCAATACACCGCCTAAAATTTTATTTTCGCACCACTGCACATACAGGAATCGCGCGATCGCGCGGAATGAACGCGCGATGCGCAGAAAATGTGCGCGTTAGCAATAGGGGCCTCCGTCCTTAAATTGGACATGCTTGGATTTTCTAAACCAAGCAGTGTGATGCCTTTGCGAGATGTGGCCAAGATGTATTTTCTGCACTGAGTTACTGCATGTGTGTAAACCAGGTTTGTTTTTATGGCTTCTTTTTTAACAATGCGTTGTACCAATAAGGGAGCCCAGCGATTTGTCTTAATGCGCAAAGCGACTCTGTACCCTAAGAGGAAGGAAGTCTGGTGAGAGCTGGGTTGGCCGTGCAAGGTGGCTTAGGACTTTGTTTCAACCTTGCTTCGACAAAATGAACCCAGTGTAGACTCTAGCGTGTTTGTTCCCTATTTCAAATGCATGGTCATAACAAAGCTCAAAATTTTTTAAAAATTGTGGGTTAAAGGGTGGTAAGGGGTCTTGGTGGGGGCGCGGTGGTGTAGTGGTTCAGTTCGGTTCAGTTCAGTTTATCAGCAACCTAAACACTGAATTACAGGTTGCCTGCGCAATATACATTAATTATCATAACACTAGGACAAACAATCCACATACTTCACGGTTAAAAACTCGCTAAATCTGTTGGTGTTAAGTGCCATTTTATTATAAGGGCTTCCTGAGTACTTATGACTTAAAGACATGGTTCTACTGTATTAGTGTCGAAGCGCCAGCGCTTGCACGACAAAAAACAAACATCGACACCGGCTTCCGACAACAAGTGAAACAAGGAAAGTAGCGCGGGAGGGACGAAGCGGACTTGGCGAGAAGGTGGACGAACAGTGGATCTCGGCGTGTTAGCTGAACAGACTTGTTTTTCAGAGGATATCTGGAAAGCGACCTTCTGAAAAGACCACGAGAGTGTCAACCTTTCGGTTAAATTCTCAAGTACTTCGCTTCCACTTCCACGGTAAAGAAAATTACCAATTTGATTGTGGATTTACATATTATAAGAATTGTTTAATTTTGAGAGACTTCCTAGTTGA
>Ga0126336_10002220_pt1 | contig 10920 bp, 9 predicted proteins | sample SidCmetagenome_FD_92530 | JGI IMG/M metagenome (GOLD analysis project Ga0126336, IMG submission 92530) | Coral microbial communities from El Islote,Puerto Morelos, Mexico - Siderastrea C C metagenome | ecosystem: Host-associated > Invertebrates > Cnidaria > Coral | place: El Islote,Puerto...
AGTAGCTTCCAGTATTTTTAAAGATGCACTTGGTGAGCATTATGGGGTCGCTTACGTCTGGACGACAACTCTTCTTTTAATCAATTCTTCTATGAATCCATTCATTTATTTGGCCAGGAATCGCGAGATCAGAGATGCAGTGAAAGGCTTTATGTGCTTTTGAGTGAGGATACCAGTTTCCTACTTTTACCCGTTTGGATAAGCCATATTTTCCCTTTAGCTACAGTTCAGTTTTTTTTTACTAGCAATCTCGAGTTAGCTCAGTTTATCGCTCGGCAGTCTCTGCTTTACGTTAGTTATTGTTTTTGATCGTGTGTTGCGATTGATCGCGTTATCCCTGCAGTTTTAGATGTATGGTCGTCTTTGATTTTGTTTGTCTTTCCTGGTCATTAAAAAAGATGCCCTTAGAGCCACATCTCGTTCTCTGCCTTTCATCCCTTCCCCTGCTTTACAAATCGCCAATGACTAGAAGGGTGGATTCAACTGCTTAAAGACCGGTCGGGTGGTTTGCGATCTTTGGTTCAATTGTCCTCATTCAAATTTCTGGGTATCCATTATTTGTCTATTTTTTTGGTTAGTCATTAAATCAGTTTTTGCACCTTCAACTAAGTTGTCGTCACTGGCTAGTATTTACGGAAAAGGCACAATTTTAACGGTTAGCATCCAGATAGGATTAGGGTCTCTGCCTACTATTTTTCTGGAGATAAATTCTAGCCTGTCGGTACCAAGCATTTATGTAGTATCTTCCGCGCTTTCAAGGCATTTTTCGGGATTGTGCGTATGAACTTCTTAATATCGACTGATCTGCACGATCCAGGTGGGATCCTTCAAGTTTTCGATGTCTTCCGAATTTCTCACAAAAGTCAGATAAACATATCAAGTTTTGCATATCATAACCAAAGAAATCACGGTGAGTTTTGGAAATTCGAGAAAATCCCACACAAACGTCTCTGTTTAGAATGTGTTATCCACGGCAACATACAAATTCTTAAAATTGTGTTATTCTTAGAGATATTTATTGAGATTCCATTGAAATCAAAATAAGTTCCAAACTTGGCAATACTACCAATTTTGAGGTGCTTATTCGGATGATATGGGATCCGGGATACAGTGAAAGGCTCTGTTAGCATTGTCGAATTTTGTAACAGGTGCTCTCCTTGTAAAGCCCGGGGTTTGTTAAGAGCTCCTGCTCCATAATAGTCTTAAGATGTTATCAATACAAGCAATTGTTAAAATGGCTATTGGAGCAAATAAAGTTGAAGTTGAAGTTGAATTTGAGTTTATTAAGAGGGGCCTTATGGGGACACCGTCTTCTAGCGATGCGAACAGAAAAGGAAATTCGTCGCAGTAGGTTCAAGGTCACTGGACGATTGATTGGTATGTTATTAATATATGGGGGTACGGGTGTGATCGGAGGAGGGTGATATTTTAACCGTGGTATTCTTGGGGACAGGGTAGATTGATGCAACTGTCGATTGATTGGTATGTTAATGGTGAAATAAAAGGAATTTAGTCGTAAAAGGTTGTCCAAGAGCTAGGTAATGCAATACCTCTACTACGTTTGGAGGAATTCGAAAAATGGGGCGCCACTGACTGATGTACACAACAAAGCTCAAAGCCTCAAAGTTGCTCAAAGGAACGAATTAGTTGTTCCAGGAGAGAATATAACTGAGGCATATACTTCGGACCTTGGAGTTTCTGAGGCTTTTTGTAGCCTTTTCTGGATAAAACTGGAGTCACGTTTGTTTGTTATGACCGTGCATTTGAAACATCTATCTGTCCCCCCCCCCCAGAAGGTACCAATTCATGCAGCTAGAATCTACACTAGGTTAATTTTGTCGAATCAAACCATTTAGCAGTGAAAACAAAGTTTGCCTTGTTTAACTGATGCTTAAGACGATTGACGATTTACAATCAAAACCTCTAACCCGAACACACTAATTTCGCACCTCCTTCTGTTGATAAAAAAAATCCAATGTTCCATCTTCAAATAAACGGCGAAGCAACCTGGAACTGGCGAGAAGTTTATGGGCACCCGAGCATAGTATTTGATTTGCTTCAACGAAGCAAGTGTCTGCCGCTTGCGCACGCGAACCACAAACAAGCCAAATGCTTAATTTATTTACGACACAATCATCTCTATCGCGCAGTGATGGTTCGACATGGCTTTCTTTCTGTGTTGTAACTTTTTTGAACAAATTTAGTAATCTCTTATAATCTCGCGCGTGACACCCTGCTGCAATTTTCGCCCTAAAAGTGGTAAACAAACTGCAGATGGCAAAAATAAACAGATTGAAACTGACAAATAACTTCGCGACTTTGACTATAACACGTGACTGACATACGATAGCTTTCTCGCGAAATTCTACACCATTGTACTTGCCTCGGGGGTGATGCCATTTCACTGGCTGGCGGTGTCACAATGTGACATAATACCCTAAAGAGGCGAGAGATACTAATCAAAATTTGCAAAGTAAACCCCCCCCCGTTAAATTTTCTGCGTGAGTAACAACAACTTTCCCCCCCCCAACTTCAAAAAAATTATGAAGGGAATAAAATCGTCCCTGCACAGAGGCTAGAATTGGCTAACACCAAAGAGAAATGATTTTACGGTTTACTCTTTAAGTTGGGTTAGTGATATACAAGATAGTTGCTTACTTCAGGAGCATGTGGCTCGCTCGCAATAAATTTAACGAAAGAGATATATCTTGTTATATTTACTGTAGTGATGAAAAGAACTCACCCTATTTCTCTTGAGGCCTGTTCCTCTTCGCGCTTGCAGTAAAATCTTGCATAGATATGGACAAACGAGCAAACCTTGGTCACCATTAGGCACTAAAATTGTTTACCTTCACCGACTGAATTAGATGAACTACATAACAGAAGAGTACACGTTTCTAACAGAGTGAGCGTTAAGTGCGAATGAAGAGCACCAGGACCAGGCATAACTGTGTTTAAAAGAAAGGAATTATCCTTTTACCCACGGGCATGGCACGCACTTTGCAATCATTATTGCAATTTGGCGCTCGCCATGTTACAGTGTGCATGTAGCACCGCTTACCCACCTATTCTCCAGTCTAAGCGTTCGATAGCAGTCCCTTGACTATTCTAGGAGCTATATACGAGAATCTCAATAGTTTCGTTTTGCTCAACTAAGCAAAACGAAAGGAAGAACTGTAACCTTCCACCTAAAGCGCTGCCTGTGTTCTAACGAAATTCACAGAAAATAGTCTTAGAGATGCTTTAGGGTATTCCGTTCTAGTAGTTAGGCATATATTCTAAGGACTAGGTTCTGTTGCGATGTCAATGTATGGCCGCTTGCGCTTAAGAGCGGCTCTCTGTAAATATCAAGAATCCGGCGACAGGACCAAAATTTCGTTTAAGCTCCTTTTTTTAGCATGTTTTGACTTACCAGTTACGATATAACCTTCCAGGCTCTCAAGTTGAAATTAAAAATGCTGTTATCTTCGCAATTTTTTTAAGGGAAAGCGTACAGAGAGTTTCTGTAAACTAAAAAGTTTTTGGTCTAGGTTTTACACGTTTTTATGTATTGCTTCTAAAAGATTAGCGTACTATTTCTTCAATGTATAAAACTGCTGCCGCAAAACGGATTCAAGGCCTTTCAAATTTTGCGGTCCGTACGGTAACGTACGGCCCCCAAATTGACCAATCGCAGCGCGCGTACTAGCTGAGAGATATAATAAAAAGCTTTATGCTATTTAATAACGCAATATCACTTATCTCGATTTCAGTATGTTGTTTGGATATGTCATTATTTAAAGGGAATTCAGGTAACCGGGTTCGATTTCACTTCAGTTACCAAAAAGTAAATTCTGTTTTAATATTTAGAGTTAAGCATAATTTTAACGGTTATGTATACCATTCGTGGACAGATGAGGGTACGGTCACTGCTTGCCATCAATCTGGAGGTTAATTCAAACTCAGATCAAACCTTACTCGAGCTCAAACTCGCACACTTCCAGACGCCAGTTAGTGTATAATGGAACAATTTACGGATATTGCTTGAAAAGCTGCCAAGTCCTTTTCAGATGTTTCACAATCCTCGGGAATTTTAATAAATTGATCGTACGAGCTTTGTGATATTCATGATCAGGATCTTTCGTAAATTGGATGAAACTGTCTGAAATCTTTCATGCACCCGAAATATCAGCTTCTTTTCATTTGAATTTCTGATATTCGTTTGGAAAATATAATAGAAGGTAACTTTCAAAAGGGAAGGCAACAACTTGGCAGAATTCAAACTACTTTCTCTTCATTAACGTTATAATTCCTTTGTAACATTTCTTGTTACTAGCAATGACGAAGCATAGTAATCTGGAGAAGGCAGTTTCAAGTTCAATTTTATGAATTAAAAGTGAACCTCAATCTTTGAATGTCCTCCGAATCTCTCACAGAAATATGATAAATGCATAAATCTTTGCAAGTTTGGGCATTTTTAACCAAATTGAATTGACTGTTTGGGTCGACTTGACTTTTTACGAGAGGAAGACCGTGTTGTTAAAGCTTACTCCAGTGTAAAATTCGGACAGTGAAACTTCGCTGAGTTTCTCTTGTTTTTTTTTTTTTTGTATTTGAGACGAACGGGCAGGTCCCCAGTAGGTTGTGTGCAATGGCTCCTAACCGGACCTAACATCTAAATCCTACCCTAGGCGGAGGAGTGCAATGCCAGAGGCATGGGTCCACAACAAACGGAAGGGCACCAGGCCACCAAATTCACCTGGTGTCGAACCAGGCCTCCAAAAAAATTAAGGCAACAACAACAACAACAACAACAACATCAACATCAACAATATAATCCTCCAAAAATTTTGTTACTAGGGCACACAGAACGGACACAAAGAAACCAAGTGCAGGTGACCAATAAAGGACTCTGAGCGCAAAGGAACCAGTGGAAATAGTGGTGACAGACTAAGGAAGCTCGTACCAAGTCCTTCTGAGAGCCACACTAGCACTACACAACACAGCACTACACGGAAACAAAGCTGGAAGGTTGAATGTCTTTAGGCAGCCTTAACGTGGGAAGTACGGTGTGCAGCACATCGAAAACGGACCGTGATGGCATTGGACGAGGGAAACCACAGTGCGCATGCTACACAAAACGGCCATTTTCAAAAGAGCCGATGATTGCAGTGATAGAACCGAAGTCAAAGAAGCCATCTTCCTCCTCGTAGTAAGTGCGGAATTGATTAGCGCCAGGTGGTGTAGGCTGCAGATACGAGAGCTGCATGCTGAGGTGACAAGGATGCCGCCTGGGACGGAGCGGGTGACACAACCATGTAGGCAACAATGGAACCAAGAAACGAAACGGAACCAAGAAACAGGGCTCAAAACACGCGATTCCTAAGGCAGGGGCATAGAGAGTGAAAGAGAAAACAGGGAGGAATAGAGAACAGGGTTGGAACACGGTTCCTCATGGGAGGTACTAACAACTCAACGACGAAACTTGCCCGCTCGGAATTCCTTCCAGGTACGTTTGTCGTTCCATACCTCCAGATAGGTAGGGAAAAATCGGATATTGGATCCTTTCGAAGAAAGATCTACGTCAATGGTATTGGAGGCCGTGGCATGACGCTTAAGCTTCCTAGTGCTGTTACAAAATTGCTTAGATTCTTCGCAATATAGAAAAAGTCTATTCGTGATATCATCTCGACTGCTTTTAACGTGTATGAAAATTTATTTACGTTTGGATGAGGTGTTCTTTGAATATCCACCAGGTCGAATATATCCATAGTGATAAGTATTGAACTGATTGCGATGGTTGGTAGGTCTCCAGGGAGTGCCGCCACTTTTTTCTTTTTTGCTGAGTGTACAATTCCAGTCACCTCCTAACCTATCGATCCGAGAAATTTTGGTTCTGACGTCAGCGTACTCCCGTGAGACTCTCGGAAAGGGGGAAGGGAGTCCTAAGGCAACCCAACGGGGGGTGGAAAATGCCTTCTTTTCTTGGCGGGAAATCGCACGGTGCTTTTGGGCAATCGGCGTTTTTATTGGCGGGAAATCGCATGGCCACCGTCGCTTTTGAAAAAGAGGCTTTTTAAAAGCTTAGCTTGTTTAACAAAACGATTCAGTTCGGCAGAAGTGAAGTTAAGAACTTGAGAAAGAATGACAAAAATCTATAAATGGAAAGACAAAGTTCAAAAGAATGCTCAGTTGTCTTTTTGGGGAAAGGCTAAAATTTGCCTTCGAGGACTTCATCTTTTTTGTGTTCTGCTGCTAACTCGGTCGGCAAATCGCTTGCGTTCGCAGCATTTGGAAACAGTCCCGACGCCAGAGCTAGCAGAGCTAGTGCCCTCTGTTTTTTCTGTGCACAGTCATGGTTTTTGCGGCGGTCCGGACACATTTCCCAGGAAAAACACCAGCGTGTTTACGTCGATCGTTATCTTGTCACAGGAAAAGAAACAACTCTCAGTTGTAGATAACGTGGCGTGGCGTGATGATAACGTGTCGTGATGTTCTTCGTGCCTGCCTGCGATGCCGGTGGCCAGGGTTCGATATTCACAGAGGACATAATTTGTTCCTTTTTTTTTTAATCTAACGACTTGAATGAGAGTATTTTCAGAAATTAATAAGTAACAGCCCAAAAAATGTGGAGCTCGCTTTTAGGCTTGGCTAAATTTATAAACCAACGCAGTGAAAACATTTACATTTGAATGCATCTAAAGTAGTTTTTGCTTTTGCGATTTCAAGACAACTAACGTTTAAAACCCTTTTTGTGCCAAGCTAAAAACGTAGAAGCTGTGGGTTAATCGGTGTGTCGGAAAAACTGTTATTTTCCACGCATTTTCCCTCCTTACTGTAAAGTACAATTCTAGCTTTATTACCTTTACGTAAACAGTCGCGATACTTCTGATACAAACATTTCAAATATTATTGTAATAAAGGCATTTAGATGTCATGCCATTTAAGTGAAAAGAAGCTTTTGTTGGGTGTGAACTGTTATCATAATCCTTTTTAAATTGTTTTTTAATCAACTAACAATTACTTGAAATATTTATTGGGAGAGTTTTCTTCATGTTCCATGCCATGCAAAGATATAGCAGACACAGCTTTCTGTCTTTTTGCTTGGGAAAAGGAAGAAAAACGAACGAGGTGTCGTTTATAGCGTTTTTTTAATTCTTCTTGCCATTAGAATACTAAACAAAGAAAAACAGACCTAAAACAAGGTAACAGATGACAGTTGCTATTGCACACTTCCTTATTTTCACTACAGTTGCACATTAAAACATCATTTAATTTCCCTATTACAATATTTAAACAACGAGTGGGCGAAAGCTTTCAAGTAGTATTAATTTTCCTTGAGGAATATTGCCAAGATGGGAGTTCATAATAACAAAATATAATAATTAAGTTCTGGGACTTCTACCTGGGTTCAATAACATGAAAAATAAGAACACATTTTAAAATACACCAACTTTCTCCTCAGGGGCCTTATTTGACTCCTGAATTATCCCCTTTTTTGACATTTCACATACATGTCAGGAGCAAATGGCATGAAAAAGATGGTTGTTGTTCATTTTGGTCAGATTCAGTAACGATAAAATGTAGTAACCTTTGCTTACGATATAGATGGCGATCTTGATCTGCATCTTGCGTGACTACTATACATCGTGGGCAAAAGGTTCAGGATACACTTCATTGTCAAAAACACACTGTTAAGTTGGCTTTCAACTACTTCATGACCGAATGGTACTTTTATTTGCCAATGCATTAGCTAGTAAATAGGTTAATAGGCGAATCGTACTGCCCTTGTCTTGAGATGGAAGCATGTGATAAGGGTGCTTAATTACAAAGAACTTGCATACACAAAGGTTTACCGACATTAAAGAGAATGAGATCGGAAATCACTTTTGAAGGTTTGGGTGTTTCTTTCAGACATCGTGCGCTTACAGTTGCTAAGTGTTTGGTGACTAGATTTTAAGAATATCAGTTATTGGAGGAAAAAAAAGTTTAAATTTCAAGTAAACAAAACCTGGTTGTCATTATTGCTGTTATCAAAACACCTTCTCTGCAAAGACCGTGCAATATTCTGTTGTGCAGTCTAGCCACTGCAGATTGCTTGACCGGTTTGGTAGCTCAGCCGCTGTTTGTCGCATGGCGTTTGAGGATACATCGCATCCACGAATCTAGCGATCATCAGACTGAGCTACTCAAAGCGTTTAGAGTGAGTCAATCGGCTTTTACGCAGGATGGTCGTTCGCCAATCTCACCATCATCAGCTTTGATCGCCATTACGCACTCTCCAAGCCTGTGGTGTACCGTGCAACAGTTACAAAGAAAGGTGATAATTTTGATATAGAAATTTGAGTACTAGCATTGTACTTATGTTGAAAATTATGATTAACAAAGTAAGTAAGTGAGTTCCTTGAATTGAGCATGCAAACTGAACACTCCCTACAAAATAACAATTATAATTCCTAACTCAAAGCTAGCCCCAATGTCGATAAAAAAATTGGCCACCAATTAATTAGCTATCCTGCTAGTATGATTTACTCACTTACCCCTCCCTGCCTTTCAGCCCGGAGAGAGTGGTCAACATTTTACAAATCTCCCAGCGCGAGCAGGCCCTAAGCGATCTACGAGCGGGGACAAATTCATTTCGTCGAAAATGTAAAGCATTATGTTCAGTGTAGAGCTTAGTGATTATCTGAACTTCCTGTAAGGTAAGGCAGAGAAACGTTCACGAACAAAATCTCTTAAGTTACTTACAGTGCTTGGCGACACCGCGTAAGCCTTTGAAAATGTGACGGTAGTATAGTATGCACCAGTTAATTCTTTTTTTTAGAATCCCATGAATTCTTTGGAATATGTTTAAGTTGATGGCGTCAGAGGATGTTGTCGGTGTCTCTTCAATAAAATGCGGTGAATTCTCATTATGGTATACCTAGGGGAGGAAACATTAACGTTGGCTATGTTATAGGCTATTCTGAAGTTATTATACAAGCTTCTCTTTCTTGCTGCATTCATAATCCAATAATCCACTACAGATAAGTATTGTTCTTCAGCAATAGAAAAGGTATTTTTTGTAATTTTAGTAATGCCAACTGCCAATTCACATCCCGATTTTCTATAGAGAATGCATTGAAGCGTGGTCTCATTTAGTCAGTTCTTCAACAGTAAATACCTACGATGGTATCGTAAATCAGATTATTAAGAATAATAAGAATATCGTTGTACAAAGAGCTTCGGTTTTCGAACACCACCTCTTTTCTGCTGGAGTGATAAAAATCAGAGTTTTGTTATCTGATACCGGCAAATTTTTTGAAAGTTCAAAATTTTCCTGGAGCAAATCTATCCACCATATAATATTTTAAATTAATGAGTATTGTTGACGCTATACCGAATAATTTGAGACTCATCATTAAACATAGTTCTCGACACTCCCAACCTCAACCCTTAGTGGCAGTATTGTTATTACAATAAATGAAAAGGAGCTTGATTTGTCAAATGTCACGTCAAATTACTCTGTAGTGAATTTAAAGCCAGAAAGCAAACTCCTCCCACCGCTCAAAAAAAGATGAAAAATAAGAACCCCGAGCTTGTCGTGGATTGGGAGAAATTTATTCTTTACCTTTTGCTGTCACCATAGAAACAAAGATAAGAGAGTTTCAGTACAAACTACTTGACAACATTGTTTTCACAAACGAAAAGCTGTTTCGATTTAAAATGATTGATTCAGCTCTGTGCTCCTTTTATCGTTAAAGCGGTTTTTTGAGTGCTATGTAGACAAATGCCACTAAACTTTGCTACAAAAACAAGAACAAAATTTTTTTCTTGCTTCTTTTCCTTCCCTTTTTCTCTCCCGTTCTTTTCTCTTTATCTTCTACCTTTTATCCCCTTCCTATCCACTGGAAAAGCTTTGGCCTCAGCCCTTCAAAAACCTGGAAATGGAACATTTGTCAATTATAGGTGACTTGGCACATTTTACCACCAATTTTGCACCCAAAATTGGACACGTTTTTCTGGAATAGCTCTACCAGAATTTGGTCGATGTTGAAAATGGACAAACGTATGGATGGATCTGTCCTTGCTGTGTTAGCTGCTTATCAAAACAATCTTGTGACGTCAAAAAATGATGACGTCACAAGTGGTTGAATTTCTACTCCTCCAAATGTCGACAAAAGTCGAGTTTCGCAGCGAAAGTGTTAAAGAAGAGAAATGAAACATGCCATTTTGGTTTCGTTTTTTTCATCATCCGTTGTTAAAACCATTGTTAGTTGCATTTTTTGTATTTTTTAAAATTTGAAATTGTTATGTTTCTGTAAGTTTTTAAAGCTGCAACGCTAGCATTATCACTTTAGTTTATGTTATTGTAGTATCATGTACCATGTTCCTGTTGTATGAATTCTTTTTTGTATTTGGCTCCCCCCTCCAATGTCTTTTCTGACGGTCCGTCGCTTGGAGCGTCAGAGTTATTTGTAACGAAGTAGATCTGATATTTGACAATTAGAAAGTAATGGTTAAGGATGTAAGAGCAGGTGTGTAAGGTGTAAGAGCAGGTTTGTAGCCTTTAAGAATTTCAGAAGGACTTTAGTATTTATGTATTAGATCACTTGAAATTTCACCAGTTTAAAACAACCTTCTCAAAAAGTTTTACAGCCGGACACTCGCGAACCATATTGGTAGGTGTTCCAATTCGACGTGGACGTAGGGCCATAAGAGAGACTACAGTTTGACTGTAATTATGCACCCTACTGAAATAAAGTGTATTTGTTTATTTTTATTTTGACCAATGTTTGGGTGTAGGGGTGACGCTGCGGGTTTGATACCCTGGCGCTGTTTAGGACAAAAAAACGAAATGGAATGTCGATCGTACTGACCATACCCGTTTGGGGAAGACGGGCATAAAATTATATACCATGCTTAGGGACAGAGACCAAAAACCGTATCCTGTCTAGCGGC
>Ga0126336_10002221_pt1 | contig 10919 bp, 5 predicted proteins | sample SidCmetagenome_FD_92530 | JGI IMG/M metagenome (GOLD analysis project Ga0126336, IMG submission 92530) | Coral microbial communities from El Islote,Puerto Morelos, Mexico - Siderastrea C C metagenome | ecosystem: Host-associated > Invertebrates > Cnidaria > Coral | place: El Islote,Puerto...
GAGAAATCGAGGGACAGAGAAACTTGAGGGCATTCAACGCCATAGCGCCTGGGATCACTCAAATTCACAGGAAAATCACAAGATCAAACTCAGTGCTATCACTGGCAAAACCATTGCCAAACCAGCGCTACATAGTGGGACGCCAAACCAGTGATCCAACCGCCCACAAACGTCAACGTATTTTAAGTGCACCGAGTCCCATGGTCGAGGCTGGCAAAATGAAAGTAGACCATCGACCCACTGCTGCAGCACAGAAACTGAGCAAGGAGGAGATGGCACTGCTGGAAGAAGACATTCTGAAGCCATTGGACGTGTTTTCCATTGTCCGCAAAATAAGGGAAAAAACTGTCAGTAACGAGGACCTTTTCCAGTAAGCCTGTCAAAGGTACATTCACAATCATTTTCCACTACCCATCGCATGTCGCCGAAACACAGCGAAGTATTCGTTGAGAGATGTGTCGAACTGCATTGCTATTTTGAAGATTGAGAGTTTCATCAATTGCTCTGTTACTCTTTGTCTTGTTATTTATACCGGAAGATGAAAAGAGCAAATAGTACTTGGCAATATAGCCAATGGAATTATTGGCTTGACGCGTGTTGTGAATTAGCTTACAGTTAATTGCAATTACATTTAATTGAACAATATCGTTTTGTCGTTACTTAACAAATGTTATTTAAGATTTGCCCAGAATTAACTTACTAATTAGTGAAAAGTGCGAATTGTACTTGGCAATACAGCCAACGAAATTATTTGTTTGAGGCTTGCTGTAAATTAGTTTACAATAATAAATTGCAATTACAATTAATTGTCTTGTCGTTTATGTAGCAAACGTAATTGGGATATGCTTACAATTAATTAACGAATTAGTGAGACGAAAGACCGAATAATACTTGGCAATCTAGCCAACAAAATTATTTGATTGCTGTTTGCTGTAAACTAACCTACAATTAATTGCAATTACATTTAATTCGGCAATTAATTTTCTTGTCGTTTACATAGCAAATGTAATTTGGCATTCGCTCACAATTAACTTAATTACGAATCAACTTACGAAATAGTAAAAATGGCGAATTATACTTAGCAATAGTCTCTCTGCCGTCTCTTTTCACAAAAATATCGGCAACAGAAGCTCTCTCAATTTTTTCTTTCCCTGCTACTCTGACACCAGTGCACATCTGCATGCAGTTCACTTGCTTCGCTTTCTCGCATAATGTAGTATTCCACTCAAATTTTGTTACTTAGTTATATTAATACTTTTAGAAAACTTTAGAAAATGAATCAATACTTTAGACAGTGCAGTATCCATGAATTGCTCTCTTATCCTAAATAGTTTTCATTCTGTGAAGAGTTTATTTTTAATTGTAAATAGTTTTATATGTAGATTTTTAAACTGACTCTTTTGTATGATCAATATTTTATCTGTCATTTTATGTATTTGTTTTAATCGTGGCATACCTGTAAAGTAGCTGGTGCAGTTTTCAACTAAACCATATAGCTAAGCGTATGCATCCACGTTAAATAAAGTGTTATGGTATTTTTTGAACATATCTTTCAAATGTTGCGATAAGTTAGAGTGATTTCACTTAACCCGTGAAATAATCTCTGTCAGTTAAGGCATAATTTATAATGTCTATTAAGATGTGTTAGAATAGACCTAGTTTATACAAATAGAAAAACAATAAAAGACAATTAGACAGTAAGGCAAAAGACGGGTACGGCAAACCAGCAAGATTTATTCTGATAATTAATTGTACTTTAATTTCGCTACAACACACTTTTAAAAAGAAACGCGCCAGGACCTTCGATAAAATTTTCTTACATTTAATGACTGAACTTGCTCGAATGCAGATACAATTGCTAGCATCGGATTTTGACTTAAGGCGCCAGGAGAGAAACGAGCAATTGCTTTTACCTGCGCAAAAACCATTTCAATGGGATTCAGATCGTAATTATAAGCAGGTAACTTAACAAGGGTTATGTTCTTTCTTGATAATATGCGGCAGATTGCGACTTCATCGTGTACACTAGCGTTATCTGCAACCAGGAAGACATTATGTGGCAAAAGTGGTAAAATTTGGTTCTCGATAATGTCTGTTATTATCGGCGCTGTTAGGTTTCCTTCGACTGGGATGGCCTGAACGACTCCTTCTTCGAATCCACAAACGGCTAGAGCTGAATACTTGCCACCTCGTGCTCTACCTTTAAGTCTGAAGGTTGGGCACGCAAATCCTGAGTCAATACGTCCATATTGTCTCTCATCTGTCTCGCAGTTAAAACACGTCTCGTCGAAAAAATATACCAGGCGAGGGTCAACGGTTCTTCGCCACTGGAAAAACAGTCGACGGCAGTAAAGAACATGACGGGACATTCGAGCGCAACAACCACGCATTTCTCTCGTGTAATGCGGAGATTTGTACCAAGGTTTGTTATTGCTGTAATAGAAGGAACATCACCCGGGGCTAGGTTAAAGTCGTTTGCAAGTAAGTGCTGCAGCTCACGAAAGTAAAGCGAGGGGTAAATTCTTACAAGCGCTTCTAGGTAAGCCTCCATCCACCAAGGTATTTTCTGTGGACGTGCGTTGTCGCTGACTAACGGCGATAAGGTTGCCCTGTGTTGGAACAAACGAACGTATTTTTCCACACATTTGTAAGAAACAAGACATGCTCTCGAAGTTTCGGCTATGGAAAGGGTAACCAAGTATGTAACAATAACCTGTAGTCTCTTTTGCATTGGACAAGAACAGCCATAACGATATAAGCCATTCTTTTGATTTACGTTCCAGGGTATCGTGGTTGAAAAAAGTGCTATTGAAATGACAAAAACATTATCGCGGCCTGATAGGGAATTTAAGACAGACTCGTGATTGGTCTATTATGAGGTGACAAAAATATGATTTTGTAGAGAGGGCACGCAAATTATTTACATGTTGTGCAAATTCATAACACGCGTACGATAACGTGTGCGGTAGACACTGACATGTTGCACAAGTTCCTCGCACCGTGAACAAAGGAAACAAAGCTATGACTACACCAAAGGATGGCTTTTAGGTTGCTCAACTCTGACAGTTTTCACCAGCATGCAACTAAGTTTTTCATGTTTTAATTTCGAGCAATCACTTACTTTCCAGCGCTATGAGCGGCTCATTTATGATGTCGTTCTTTCTTGCCATCCATATACGCTTCAACGCTTTCACAGTATAGCGACCTTTCACGTAATAGTTTTGTATTCAAGCAGGTGCATGCTTGTTTTTGTTTGCCAATAAAGTCGCCTTAAAATAGGTGCCAAATAAACATTCAAATGTCAGGTTTGCGTACAAATTTCTCAAATTGGATTGCTCGTCAACATCTGTTGCCATTTTGCTCCATGTCTACAAGGACATGTACAAAATGCCGTCTCCACGGAAGGAAAACTGCACAGCTTGAAGAAAGTTTTGCATTCCGCTTCAGAGGTAAAGCTTGCGACCCTTTTGAACAAAGAGAAAGGGGATATGAACGCTGTTGTGCAGTGCATTCTCATTTCCCCAGAAGAACAACCCCCGATGCTGGAAAGCAAGCCAATCAGGATAATAGATCTCACAGAGGAAGGCCTGGTTCAACGCACACCAACAGAGACGCCCAGTGCCACAGTTGAACAACTGGCACAAATACCCGTGGACTGGAAGGAGTTCTACTCATCAGACGTAGAACTCCAAACGGCAGAGAAAAATTCAAGGGAGGTTACACCGGCAACCAGAGAAGACGCTGAAGGATTTAATTTGATCTCTTTCCATAAGCCGGCCTGCACTAACAGCCCTTTCACTGGAATGCCTGACAAAGAAAATTCAAAGAAACTGTCGGGCGAGCCAAGTGCAAAAAGTGGTGCTTATCGCCAGTGTTCAAATTGTCTGAGAAATGTTAGCTTGTAAGGCACATTTTGTCAATTGTGCGGCGTGTTACAAAACAAAACTAAAATAAGATGGTAAAAACACAACTTGTCAAAACAATAAGAAATAAATTTGTCTTTAATGTCAGAGCTCCTGTCGTCTGACCTGATTTTGTTAGACATTGTCTATTAGATCAATCAGACTGGACCCTATTAGGTCTATCTGTTGGTGTCTAATTATCTCTATTTCCCTAATCTCTACTTCACGGTTTAAGTGAAATCACTCTATCTGGTGGAAATTGCCCTATTTGGCAATTTTTCCAGAACTTCAGAAAAAGTTTAGAAAGAAAATAAATGAAGACTTTGGATGAAAAAAGTTTTGTATTTCCTTTTTTTATTTTATTTTAACGATTTATTTGCAGGCCTCCTTTATTTTTTCCAAACTACAAATCGATCTATCGTGACTCTAGAATTAATGATGGGCGATTAAAAGTAATGACTTTGTGTAGATTTTTAAATTCCTATCACAGTCCTTATTACCCGAATATGGGAAAACATTGCAAAGAAAACTAGAACATTGATCACCTATGGCAAAAAGGGTATAAAAGAATTTTTTTTATTTGTCATAGCCCAATAGCAAAATCGAGAGAGTTAGTCCTACTCCAGAAATGCAAAAATGCAAAATGGGTTTGATTCCCGATATTAATTTCTCTGTTTCTTCAGTGACGTCATTAGAGCAAATTTAAAAGGCCATAATTGTTCAATATTTTTTGTACATGACACTATCTCTTAATTAAATTACGAAATCGTTTATTCGCTGTAGATTATATTACAATTAACCAATTCAAGAATTAACTGTCTTCTCTAAATTACCTTGCAAAAGTGAAATGGGTTTTATCACAAAATACCTACGAGTTAGTCACTTGAGCCAATTGCGGTCCTTGTTATTCTATAGCTCTCATTGATGTTAATTAAGTGACGTGAATCAAGTTACACCTGTCATTGACAATAATTACAGCGAACCATTGCCTAATTTCTACATTCTTTTCACTCAAATGAACAAAAATATCTTCAAATTGAAAGAAGAAAAGAAACATTGATAACTTATAAGAATAAAAAATGTGATTGTTAAATAACGACTAGAATTTTTAGTTATTTGGGGTAAAAAAAGTTGTTTCTTCTAATTTTTTTGTTTCTTTTCAATTGTAATTATAGTTACAAAAAACTTCACTTACAACACTGACACTACTACTTACACTTTTCAAAAAGTTCCTTCGTTTTCCTGTGACGTCAATAGAGGAAATTAACGCATAATTGCTCAATATTTTTTTATACTAAGCATGATCTGTTTAATCAAATGACGTCAATGAAACTATACCTGATATTAACATTTTTTTTAATGGGAGCAGTGATGATTTTTTTATTTCCTATAAGCCAAATGCTTGACAATTTGTTGATAATGTCCATAGAAATTTTATATTGATCACTCCCGGGAATCAAGGGTTTTGGTGGCCTATAAAATCAAATATCATCAAATTTACTTCAATTTTTTGTCCATCAATAAAGCAACTCTGAAAGTTTACTTCTAGGCCTGTAATTTAAACGAACAGTTGCTGAAAAGCAAGGTATGGATGTATCAATTGACATCGAAAATTCCCCAAATATGTCATCAGTTCTGAGAGAAATCGAGGGACAGAGAAACTTGAGGGCATTCAACGCCATAGCGCCTGGGATCACGCAAATTCACAGGAAAATCACAAGAACAAACTCAGTGCTATCACTGGCAAAACCATTGCCAAACCAGCGCTACATAGTGGGACACCAAACCAGTGATCCAACCGCCCACAAGCGTCAACGTATTTTAAGTGCACCGAGTCCCATGGTCGAGGCTGGAAAAATGAAAGTAGAAAATCGACTCACTGCTGCAGAACAGAAACTGAGCAAGGAGGAAATGGCACTGCTGGAAGGAGACATTCTGACGCCAATGGACGTGTATTCCATTGAGCGCAAAATAAGGGAAAAAAACTGTCAGTAACGAGGACTTTTTCCAGTGAGCTTGTCAAAGTTACATTCAGTATCACTTTTCGAGTACACGCCACGTGTCACTGAAGAAACAGTGGAACAATCTTTGAAAGATGCTTCGAACCGTGCTACTAATGTCATGAATGAGAGTTTTAAAATTTGCATTGTTTCTGTTACATTTCCAACGAACAAAAGAGTGTATAGTACGCTGCAATATAGCCAACGAAATTATTTCTTTGCCGCTAGCTTTAAATACTCTAACCATAAATTGAAATTTCAAGAGAAAGACGAAATCTCGTTATATTATGCCGCCCATTCTACCCGCAAATTTCGGGGGGCTTGTCTCTGATTGGTCAGTCTAAACAATAACCAAACCCGTGCGCCCAGCCGTGAAGGTGGCGAAAATCGCGGGCGCATCAAGACACTCACGTCTGGAGACTGAGCCTATTGGCAATCTAGCCAACGAAATCATTTGTCTGCCGATTGCTGTAAATTACTTTACAGTTACTTGATATTACATTTGTTGGGCATTTAAGAGGCAATGTCCACTAGGACCGAGCGAAATAAAAAATATGTGGCACATGATGAAAAATCAAAATTCTCCGTTTTTCCCCCAGAGATACCTTATGGTAGCTCTAGAAACGTGGTTGCATTTTTTGTTAAGAAACTATTTTTAAACCTCCAAAAAATCATACCGTATCAAACACATCACCCCCTTGCCGGAATGAACGTTAACATTTACTTCGATTCAACCACAAAACCTAAACGAGGGTCGTAATAATGCTTTAGCTAAAAAAAACCCCGGAAAATATAGGAATAAATAAATTTCGAGTCTAAATGCTACAAACAAGACGTCACGCAAGGTCAAGAACCGGGTAACCGTATATAGGATAAACTGTTTTCATAAATTTTCGGTCAGCATTAACACAAAATTACTCTAACATGCTGGTTTTATTGCTAAGTATCTACTTACATGTTTCGTTTGAGACAGCGATGGCGTTCTAGATAAAGGTTACTTATTTCTTCAATCGACCTCAAACTGAATAGTTAATTACAGCTAGAGTACTTTCGCCACGAAGAAACACTTTAGTGCCAATTTGCCGAGAAAATCTTCGCGAATCTTGACAAATTTGGGTCAAAATTCTCCAAATTCATTGTTTATTTTGAAACCGGAGGCACATTTGGCCTACTCTGGGACATTACGGTCATGATAAAACGCAGACTGCAGACCATTATAAATTATTATTTTTCAGTTTCTTTTACCTTGGTTTGCTGAAGGTGTGTCTACATATACTTTTTACTTTTTGCTATGCCTATACATGGCTGGAAGCCAGGAATGGTTCTGGAGAAAATATATAAACAATGCTTAGTGGTCAATAATTCTAGAAGAATTTCTAGGGTCTGCTAGCTTGGAGAACTCAAAACAAAGTGACGAAGACACGCAATTTCTTGCAACGGTTTTCTCAAATTTCCATGTAGATGTACATTTCCGCTGTTCTAGCTGTAGCTTTTCCTCCATCCTCACTGACTGAAGTGATCTGGATTTGGAATTTTATACAGAAAAGAATGCTACCTATGGTTTGTTTTGCCGTACGGTGTCGCTACAACAAAACAGACAAAAATAGATCGGTTTAAATTCATTTGGAATTGCTCAGTCGCTATCTCCTAATATAAAGCTTGCTTTCAGATTACTGAGAAAAGATTTCAGCTAATGCAAATCGATTTTTATTAGCGAATGTAAAAGCGAATAGCTTTTTCCCGGTAGAAATACAAAGGACCCACAATGGCGAAACAGCGAATGGATTTATCGAGTTCTGTGGCAACATCCAGCACTGGAAATTAAAAATTTCGTAACGTTCGGAAAGGCAGTGAATGGTTCATCTTCCTTTCCAAGGCTCCTTTATTCTTCTCGAACGCTAAATATTAAGCAAAGTGGTGATCTGTTAGGTTTTTGAGAGAAAAAGAAGAGAACTTCAGCTCCACCAAAGTGTGCAAATGGAACTGTAGGGGTTGCGTGACAAGGAAACCTTTGCAAGAAGCCTTGCACGTCACGCAAATTTTGCGCCCCCTGATTGGCAAACTAAGACGCGCCGTTTAGTTACATAGAGAGTTCATGATATGCTCAAGCTCGGAAACTTCGTAAACTGCAAAATCAAAATGCCCTTTTGAATCGCCTAGCCAAAAAATATAGAGTACTCCCAGAAGGTGTGAATCGTCGTTCGAGAATTGCATACTGCGTAGTCTCCTAGGCAGTCGTTTTTAAAGTCATCACGCAACGCTCCTCCCCACCTGCAGGGCATTTATTTTTTTGAGGACCCGGTGCCAAGCTGCTGGCCATCGCATCTTAACCGGCGACAAAAACTGAAAAGTCCTTAAAAGTGCAACAAGTCAAAGTTTACTTTAAAAAAATACCAGTCTGCGTAGTCTGCACAGTCTGCAGTCTGCAGTCTGCACAGTCTGCACAGTCTGCACAGTCTGCACAGTCTGCACAGTCTGCAGTCTGCAGTCTGCACAGTCTGCAGACTGCAGTCTGCGTTTAACATGACAGCGTAACTTTGGGCTACTTTAGGCGATGGCTATTTTAGGCGATTTTAGGCGACTTAAGGCAATTTTAGGCAACTTAAGGGCAATTTAAGGTAAGTTGAGGGTGTATTCTAATTGGCCCAGGCCCAACCAGCAACCTCGAGAACCAGGAGTTGTCCTTTGTAAGACCTGTGCCCTTTGCCCCCACGCCCTATTTTGATCAATTTAACTAACTTAATTTGAACGTGCGCAAGTAGTGAAGCCCCAGGCATCACACCTTCACTTTTTAGACTGCGGGCCTTACCATCAGAACAAGGTCTCATGCCCAGATCTTACTATTGACACTCAATTCATTAATATAACACTTAACAGACTTGAAGTGAATCAGTCAATTCCAAGGTATGATGATTACTGCGAATTGAAAAGAGCATGCTTTATGCCCACAAAGAAAATGATCACAACTGGAATCGCCTGATACATAATTCATTTTAGTTGACACTAGAGAAAATAATACTGCAATAATACTGCAATAATATGACAATAACAGTCATCATATCAGTCATGATTATATTTTCTAATATATACACATCAACAGATGAGATGACATGCATAAAAGCAATGCTGTGTTGCCTACACTGAAAACATAAAACTTAGATTTGGTAACCTTACAGGACACTCCAGGGTACTCCAAAACAGCCTGGGTCTTTTCAGAAACTATAAATTGTAATCATTTGGCTGCTTTCCTGTCACGTACAAAATAATCCACGCGCATTTTTTGAAACAAAGGATAAATTTCTCTGCAATGTGACTTGCCTCTGAATTTCTTTATCTCCACCTTTTCATACTGCTGCAAACTTGAGCATCATCTTAAATACAATCACCAGCTCAACAGAAGTAAGAGTTCTGGACGATTCCACCGACGACCGACCAGCGTTTTGCCTGTTACTCAAGCAAGTGATCTTCTCTTTAGCTGGCACAATACGCTAGCCTTATCCAAAATTCGTCATCAACAACCATATATTAAACTTAAACGCAGTAGAAACGAGCGGATCCCTTCTGATAATTCGCTTTTTTTTTAGATGTTACTACTATTTTGTCTCTGCTGTCTTTGTTGTTCAGTGTATATCAGTGGGTTATCAGGAAAAAGATTTGGTTGCATGATAGAAAGCATCACTATTACGCGCAGTTGGGATATAAGTGACTCTTTATCATAAGCGTTTAGTATTTTTATATAGTTATTTTTCTAAAGTTGAAGTTAAGAGCACCATCATAAGCAGTTTTACCACTGATTCCTACTTTTTTTTGTACTAACAAGCCCATGCATGACCATGCGTAAAATTCTTAACATGCATATAATAGCGGAGCCTGCGGGCAAAGCCCGCCAGCCCAGCTCCTCCATTGCTAAGGAAATTTGGTGACCAATCAATCCGAGAAATTTTGGTCGTGACGTAATAGTCACGTGACCGTCCGTCCGTACGTCCGTACATCCGTACATCCGTCCGTCCGCACAGACTCTGTGGGAGGGGGAGGGGAGTCCCAAGACAACCCGACTGGGGTAGAGAATGTCATCTTTTCTTGGCGGGAAATCGCGCGGTGCTTTTGGGCAACCGGTGTTTTTCTTGGCGGGAAATCGCATGACCATCGTCGCTTTTGAAAAGGAGGTATTTAACGATTGTTCGAGAGTACTGAAGTTTTATACTTGACAAAAAAAAACATCTAATATATATAAATGGAAAGAAAAAGTTCGAAAGAATACTGGTAGAAGGCGAAAAGTTCAAGTTACGAAAGCTGCCTTCAAAGGACTTCATCGCTTTGTTTTCTTCACGGGGGAGAGTTTGCCCTGTTCTGAAACACAACCGAGTAAGTGAAGTTTGTAAAGGGTCTAAGGTACAAGATTTCGAGTATTACGGTGAAAGAAATTACGTTTTGAAATGGAAATTTGATTTATGCCATTAGAAATGTGTCATTTACTTTTGACCTTAAAAAATTATTAGAAAACGCGCTCAGATTTGTGACAGATTCTTGAATATTTTTCCATGCTCAGCCGATTTCACTCGCGTGGACCGACGATTTTGGAAGTGTAACGCGAATTGCATTTAAGTATAAACTTACGGGTTTTCGAATAAACTTTTTTCAAAAATGATTTCTCTGTCCATTATGTTGTGTTTGTTTATTCATAAGAGTAGGTCTAAGTACAGTCGCCATACAACTGCACAAGCTTTGCTTTCAAATTTGACTGTCCGGTCCATCTCTGTGTGTCGATTTTCTTGTCCTGGAAGTTTTCAATAGTAACAATCTTTTAAGCGAAGCAGTTGTCGGCTTAAAGCTATTTTATCTTAAAAGCTTCCGAAAACAGTTTTGTGCGTTCCTCAAAGCGCCTAATTCTATATAGGCTTACTTCGCATCCGTAAAACTTATGCCGGCATAATTTAATTAAAGCGTGTTTGGTGTTTCTTTGTTTTGAATCTTCATGGTCTCTAGTTAGAGAACGAAATATAACAGTTATTTGAAA
>Ga0126336_10002222_pt1 | contig 10913 bp, 6 predicted proteins | sample SidCmetagenome_FD_92530 | JGI IMG/M metagenome (GOLD analysis project Ga0126336, IMG submission 92530) | Coral microbial communities from El Islote,Puerto Morelos, Mexico - Siderastrea C C metagenome | ecosystem: Host-associated > Invertebrates > Cnidaria > Coral | place: El Islote,Puerto...
ATACCTACCGACCGACCTACCTTTAGGTACACACCTAAATTCATGTTAAGATTCTCTAACAGTACTTTGCTACCCATTTATACACCTGGGGGAGATAGTAGGATAGTCTAAGGAACTGAACAACACGGGATGCTGTAGCCAGCCTTGGTGGTCTAGATCTAGTCCTCAGAATGGCCATAGTTTTTGTCTTCATGAAGCTTTGACAGATCTACATACGGCTATAAAAAGAGCTTTTATCACCTTTTTATGGTAATATTGATGTTCGTGTAGCTTTGATCATGACTGCCTTTAATCTGCCATGATGGAATGAAATTAAGATAATTGTGCTCGTAATCATAGTAAGGATGTAAAGGGAAGTGCCTGGGGGAGGTGCAAGCTAGGGTGGGAGAGTTCAAGGCCCGATCCAAACTATTTTGCAATCGTTTACGTTTTCTTCTTTAGGACATATACAGAGAGAAATTGTCAACTAAATTGGAAATATTTCATGAAAAGTCCGATTAAAATCGTTGTAGGAGATTTATATAAATCGACTAAATAACCTGGAATTTGCCTAGGAGGCGAGGTATGAAGTGTTTGGTCAAGCCAGTAGTCGCCGAGGGGTGCAGTTGTAAAGAAAATTGTAAAGCACACTTTGAGGAGTGGCTGGGGCTGAAGAAGTGTTTCGGTACGAATCCCCATCTCTTAGCATCGGTACGAGCTAAAACTTTGGAGAAATCCACGAAAAACTTTATAGACGAGTTTGCATTTTAACTGTGACTTGCAGGGTTAGACAAAACGAAATTCAGGTTCTCTTAAAACAACACGAAAATGCATTTCGAGCGTAAAGTCAAACTTAGGAGAGTCTATTCCTCTTAATTATTGTATTTTGTTTCATTCGAAACACATCGTGTAGAAGGAAATATTTGCCTTCATTTTTGAGTTTCTTTTATCCCCTTAAAGTTAGTTCGATTCTTGCCCCTTGCATTGATTCTCTTTTACATTACTGAAAACTAAACGTAGATAACCACGTTTTTTAACAATTTCTAATTTTAAAAAGAGGATTTCTTCCTTTCTAAAATCTCAATCTTCACGTTACTATTCTTTCCTGCTTGTCTGTTTTTCTACTATTTAATTTTTGCTTTGTAATGTGCATAATTTGTAACGCCATCAACGTTACAATAGTATTTCTGTCTCGATAATTTTTCAGGCGGATCATCCAGTGAACATAAACTCCCTAAACCTTAAGTTATTCCTAAAACGGTTACTTTTTTTACACAAGGTTATTCTTTTAATAAAAGCAGATCCCTCACTATTTCGAACTCACAAGGGAACAAGGGAAATCAAAGCGGGGTCCGATAAAGAGAGAGTTTTCAGGTCCAATTTGGTAGATTTTTTTTAAAAATAAGAACTGTTAACTGGTCACTCTGGTTTCTGCAGAATCTATTCTATAGGTATCTGTGTCTATTGCCTATCTACTTAGTTTTTTATTACTTCAGTGTATCTTTTCAATTCAACGTAATCAAAGAAGACGTTGACTACTACAGGACAGCCATTGGGTACATCTGTATGAGAAAGCTTTTTTCATTTTTCATTGCGTTGAACGTAATTGTACACCAATGAATGAATGAATGAATGAATAACTTTATTAAAGTGTCAGGGTGGGTATTTAGCTTGTGACAGCTAATTGGGGACACCTTACTACTTAAAATAAATTAAAATTACAATATTTTACTATATTAAAATTAGGGGGAATGAATAAGAATAGGAATAGGTCGTGTAAAAAACGGTTTCTAAACTCACAAATACATTATTATACTAAACTAAGGAACAGTTTTAAAAAAAGATAAAAATAAAAGAAGTGATAAGTAGATACATAAATAAATTGTCGAATCACAATTGTCGGTCGACATCACAACTACTCCAGTTCGAAACGAGAAGAGGCAATTTTGGGCAAGGGAGGTCTCACTTTGTGCGAGACAGAGAAGGATTGGAGATAACCAGGTTTAAGATAGCCAATCGAAAAAAATGGTTGAGAAATGGTAAGCAATTCCAAGGGAAAGGGTTTCAGTTTGAGGGATTGGTGATAGCTAAGGGATTAGTGATAGCCAAGGGATTGGTGATAGCCGAGGTTTCAGATAGCGGGTTTTTACTGTACTCCCAGGGGTACTGAATAAAGTTTTTTTCCCAGGGAGGCTCCGCCCAGAGGCTCAAACTCTTACCCTTTATTATGCTAATTTTTAGCAAAATGGCACCCCTTTCATATACCTAGAGCAAAAATTGCACCCCTTTCTTATGCTTCAAGGATAAGCTAAAACAATAGAATTTCTTGTCACCGTCCGTTTTTTCCCCGGGCTGTCGTTCGTTCTGGTCCAGTTGTTCAAAAGCTCCATACTTTCATGTGTTTGACGTGATTTCTGCCACACTTTGGTACCCCCGGGGACTGTACTATGATATCCCTCCCTTATGCCCAAAAGCATTTGGTGATTGGCCGAGAAGCCTTATCTTTAGAACACCTAACATAGCCTCATCGATCACTGAGTTTTGCTAGTTTGACTAGACTGCTTGCTCTTGTTTTTCTATTTCATTAGATATCTATAACCTAAAAAAACAGACAACCAAAAAAAAAAAAAAGGAGAAAAAAAAAACGCTTGCATTCCTGGAGGGTCTGGATGGGATTTAGTGTTAACAATTATTTGCTCATTTTTTAAATGTTCAGTGTGAAAACATGTCAAATTTAAGTGTTTAGTGTTATAGAAAATATACTGTTTAGTTTCAGAACAGAAATTTTAGTGAATAAAAACTTCACGGAAATGGCAACTGTGATAGAAAAAAGTACTTCAAACTAAGCTCATACGTTCAAAGGGTTGCAAAAGTAAAATAAAATTCAAAATTCAAGAGCTGGCGTCGAACTGGCCAGTATGCGTACATGTACTTTCTACTCATGCGCAACAAGTCTGTGGCCAGCAGTTTTCCAGCGGACCACTGCATAAAATCGTCTTCCGTTGATAAATAATTTCCCATGACAAAAAATTCAAACCAAAAACACAAATATGTAAAAAAAGTTTAACAATGAGTAAATAACTTTTACCCCTTTGGAACCTTTTTTTCATGTGTATCAAATTTAGTGGTACAGTGATTTTTTTTTCTTGTGAGATGTTAAACAGCCAAAATTTTTACTGTTTGATGTTACAAAGGCAAAAATTTAAGTGTTTATTGCTATCGATGTACCCCCATCTAGACCCTCTTTTAGTTGTTCAGTGGAGCGCGCGAGTCTGAATGTTATCATACCTATCCCGTAACAGAAATAGAGGCTCTGAGATATGGTAAATGCCTCTAAAACATAGCTTCACTCAATGTAGTTACCGTGGTCGAAATGACGAATTTAAATTAATGTTAGTCTCATAATGGGGTACAGTCATTTTTTATTAACGCAGGCGTATTTGGCCTAGAAAGCCCCGAACTTTCATTGTATTAATGAGCAGAGGAGAGTTAGAAATAGGTCAACGACCGAGAGAGTGGAAGTCATGCTGAATTAGGAGGAGGGTAGATTAAATTGAAAGCTTTAATTGTTCCTTTCCAAAAATTTCTTCATGCGCGTTACTTATCAAACTAGTAATTCATCTGTTCGTTCCATTTTCAGTTGTATTTACAAGACCGCTTTTTGGATTTCAAAGCTCGAGTGGAACCCTAGGTTAATTTTACAACTAGTGAATACAAACGTTTTTTGGACACGTATCACAATCTTACTTCTACACCATGAAGAGAGTTGCGCGTGGCGAGCTATCCCCTCCCCCAATCCCCACTCAACTTCCCCGTGGGCTCGTTTTCGTTTGCCAGCTAATATGTCTAGTAAGCGACAACACTTTTTAGGAAGTTGTTCAACATTGCTTCCTGTTGTGATTCGTTCATTTGTGTTACAGGCATTGATTTAGGGAAATCCATACGACGAATGATTCGAAATGCCAAAGCTCGGGATAGGCCGTAGAAAGGAAAGAAAAAAAGTACGAAAATTCAGTTGAAAAGGGTTTGTAGATAGCGTGGATTACATTATGTCTGTGAAAGTGGAAACAAGTGTGCAAAACAACAACAAGAGCCAGGATTAGTCATTTGCAAATGGCTTTATTTAATTACCATGCCATGTTACTTTGGTTTCAAGACAAGTTTCATGGTTTTTCATTTTAATCTATCTGCTAGTATTAAACCATATAAACTCTTTATTTACGCTCGGATTGAACGACGACGACGGCGACGACGCTTTCCTGAAAATAAATAAATAAATAAATAAATAAATAATGGGCAAATTACTGACACAGACGATGAACCGCCGCTCTAGTCTCCTACGCAGCCAGTTTTAGTGGCGTCGCGGGAGCGTTGCGTGACGCCATTAAAAACGGCTGCGTAGGAGACTACGGCCGCTCTCGAACTCTGCGTTTTCCGGGGTATTTCCGAGATAAAAACACCCTCAAACCGCCAGCAAGCAGGCTACTGGTAAAGAGATCAACCGCCTTTCCTTCTAATGATTCCAAACTTGTTTACGTATTTACAAAAATTGAATTAATTTGGTGGAAAGACCAGTACTTTTTGCTTCGTCCTCAAGTAGTGAAGGTCTCTTACACCCTCGAAAGAAATACGAGGAAACACCTGCATGATCAGAGCATATTTTCCTCAACCAGAGAGGGGAATAAATTACTCAAGTTTGGTAGTTGAAGGGTGTACTAACCGATGCTGAAGTCTAGTGCCACGTTAACGTAGAGGTACTTGGTGTCCGAACCAAACTTATTCTCCACCTTGCACTCGTATGCACCCTTATCGTGCTCAGTCACCTTAGTGATGATATACCGCAGACCAATTTGATTGCCGTCTGGACCAGTAATGTATTCTTGCGTCACTGGGCCATTGAATCCCTCTGGAATTAACGTAAAGGAGATTACACACCTTTGTGGATATCAGACTTCAGTGTTAGGGGTATGGTTATTATATTACACTGTTAAACACGAAAGCATTTAAGAACACTTTTGTCAGGACAGTAACTTTTTTTATTTTTCAGAAGCAGAGCATCTTTCAAAGAAATTCAAAATTTAACCCACTTTTGGGTAGGGGGCACTTTTACACATCTTCAAGCAAAATAAGAAATTTTTAGATTAATTTTGGGATAGCCCACTTTGCTTTTGAGCCCCTCGTTTACTCTTAAAATGACCTCACCAGCTATTTTTACTTTGAAAAGCACAAGGTCATATTTACATGAGTGAAAACATAAAAAAAAAAATAACATGGTCCAGTTTTCTTAAAGACATCAAACTAAAAAGTGGAACTATGACAAAGTTCCTTTGGCCTAGGATGGCCAGGATGGAAGTGGATTAAATTTGAAAACGATGGGCCATTATTTCAAGTTCCACAGTTAATTGTGTCTTGCGGAAAATTTTTATGTTTGTACTTCTTCTGAAAATTCTCTTGATGTCTTCCTCTGGGTCTACTAGTAGCGTTTTGCGTTCGAGCAAAGGTAGTCATAATTTTAGCACAGTTTTGACAAAACGCCAGCAAAATCCCTGTCACATAGTATCTTTAATTTGAAGTAACAAAACATACCTGCCGCTGGTTTCACCTGCTTGATGAAGAATGTTGGCAGCGGCAGACCACTACCGTAGCATTCAAACTGTGTCTGTTTGTTTTCACTGGCGTTGGTTGGATTTGGCTCAAATCTCGACACAGTTGGTGGTCCTAAAAGATTAAAAGAATATAAAAAACTTTCAGTCATAGAATCTGGTCTTACGTCTGCACATATGGACTGAAATTTCGATGCTTTGGATCCTTCCTCCACTCTCCCACTGGTTACGTTTATTTTGCAACAGTACAGGGTGGGACTTCTTGGTCTGTCCGTCGACTATTGAACCAAAGTTTATTTGATGAGCATTACTTTCCTACGGCTATGGACATCCTGCTATGTAACGTGGCACAAGCATTGTAGATAAAGTCATTGATTGTGAACGCTTCTGAGATGTACTCTCCTGCGGTGCTCGTTGTTATGTTTGCTTACGAATATTGGGCAGTTAGATTTGAGGGAAGAAATGACAACTTGAATGCACAGATGTACATGTATTCGAGCAAACGTGATCTAAGTAGACAGAAGTAAACAGAAAGGAACTTACTTATCCTACTGAAGTTTTCTTAAAAATCTATTGTGGTCTGTGATCATAAAGTGACATAGACGTAAGGTCATAAAGTCTTAAGGTCAAAGTCATAAGTCTTAATTTGCTGAACTATGTTGGAGCGCAACACAGCTTTTCTACGTTATCAGAACTGAATGTAATTGATTTTTTATGCAATACATTGTGCTTTTGGATGTAGCAGATTTTTAACATTGTGTGTTGTAGCATTGCAACGTTTTTTCTTGAAAAAGAGGATAGGCATTGAATATGATCTCGCAGTTAAATATGATGCTCACCGCCGCATTCGGAAGCAGAAGACGATCCTGAGGAGAGGGTGGTGGTTCCATTGGGGCATTTCTCGCAACTATTTTGGCCAACTTGGCTTTGGAAAGAACTTTTTGGACATGGCTCACAAGGGTCAAGGTTGGCGGGAAGATCAAATCCAGAACTAGAGAAATGTCCGGAGAAGCACTGAGCTGTGTAACAGAACAAAAATCGAGGTTAAGTTCATTAAAAGAGATTACTTGCAGTCAGTTGTAATGGGGTTACATAGCTTCTTTCTCACCTAATGGTAGTTCTTACTGCTACCACAACCCTTGCGATTTAATTCCCAGATGTGCAGAATTATGGTTACTAACCCCGACTTAAGAGGATTTTAACCAATCTCCTGGATTTTCTTTTTTAGGTTTTTTGGTATGCTCGACTGCTTAAGGTCTACGTTTATTGGATTGCATATTTATTATTTTTATTAGTTTTATTTTTATTCTAGCAGGTTATTTTAGATTTTAGATTTTATGATATAACTTTCGCAGTACGCATTTTGACAACTTGAAATTTTTCGTGTAATTTGAGCTTTGTAAATAGTTATTTTTGTCATTTTATGTTTCCAGTTGATTGTCATATTTGGAAGGTTACCCAGGTGCGGAATTGTTGGCACCAGTCATGTAAAATATGACGTAGTTGAACACTTTGCTGTCCTTAATCCTCAGGCTTACGAAGGGGAGGGGGGGTAGATGCCAATCCCCCATATAAGGTTTTTCTTGAATTTTTCCAAGATGATTTTCCCTTTTTTGGGGGGGTGATAAAAGCTCAAAATGTTGACAAAAAGAATGAAAATACTTAATTATGTCATATTTTATATGTCTAGCATCAACAAGATTTTAATTTTTGGCCTTTTTATGATAATTTCTAACTTTGGGTAAAATCCAAGATGACGGCCATCTTGGATGACGTCACAGGCTTCCAGCAGCGCTGCTACTCATAATATATACCTCATTTTGTAGAGCACATCACAGGCTTTCTACTAAAGGTTATATCTTTTCGAAATATTGCAACATATCAAAAACCCAAGGGGGCGATTCCATCAACCCCCACCCCCTCCCTCTTGTACCACGATAGGGGTGAGACTGCTTTTACGTCCGAAGGTTAATTGACGTTTTCTGCTTTTTTTTTCACTGAAATAGGTGAAAATCACGTATTGTTTTTCACATGCTACTTACAGCGCCATATCCCTTAACTATAGAAACGTTTTCGAGATCACCAATTTCTGCCAAAAAGCAAACATTCTGAACTGTCATAATGTTATTTCTATCGAAGCATGCTCAATGAGCATCATGCTTTGATATTTTAGTACCAGGTACGAAATGCGGAGCTTGTTAGGATAAAGGCACGATGTTTTGGTTATTAAATCCTCCTTTACCCGCCATTGCAGTGGCCAGATCACCAGAAACGTTTTTACCGCCAACTTCCCCCTTCGCTTACCAACGGATTATTACTTGTCAGTAATACCATACTGTTTGTGGCGTTTTTTGTCGCCCCACTTTAGCTCAAGTCGTTAATCTGATTAATTTTATTGCTGTGCTGCTTTGATTGACATCACTGTTTCAATTAAATCGGCCACATTGGTGACCAAATTCGTCCAACACGATTGCCTGGTATTTTGTTTCGCGCTCTTTTGATTACAGTATTTCCCTCTAAAAGCAGAGCTCACGTTTAGTGTTAAGAGTGGGTATAAATTGGACATTCCTCGGTATAAATGTGTCTTATGAGTATGTATACAGCTACTGAAAACGGCAGGGGCTGGTTAAAGAAATCTTCTCGAAAAGAATTGACGAAAAATCTTATAGGGGATAGAGTCCTCCCCGTGTCCCAGACGAATAAGACTCTGAGTATCTCAAAGGCCTAGGGACTTGGACAAAATTAACTCAAAGATTACCAGTGCACGTTTTGGATCCTTCCACCAAAGTCGAGCTGTTCGCAGGGCATGCTTGGCACTGCAACGAGCCCTCTGAAGTACTTATGTACCCAACGGCGCAATTCTTACAGGTGTTGGTGGAAGAATCGTAGAACATTCCTTTTGGGCACTTAACTGAAAACACAGAAAAAAATACCCAAAATAAACAACAAGAAAATCATCATAAACAGTTGAAAAATGATACCATACAATGCTCACTCCCGCAAAAAACAACAACAAAAACAAACAAACAAACAAACAAATAAACAAAAATTAAAAAAAACGCTTGAATTAAATTTAAATTTCTATTGGACGAACTATTAGACAGTGCGCTTTTCAATATTACGCAAGCTCCAGCTAAATTCGAATTAACGATTGCATCATACATATATTGCCGTATACACTCTGTTTTTTTTATAAGAACCTTTTTTTTATAAGAACGTTGAGGCTGAAATTGTCCCAGATATTAAGAATATACTAAGAACGTACCCAAGCTGAGACTAAAAGACAAAGAAGTAATTTTATTCAGTTCTGCATCCGTTTTTACATCCAGCTAGAAACACATAGTAACAACATGATTTCTATAGAGTCACATTTTCTTTTTTTTATTGTAGAGCTCAGATTATAAAGGGTAATAATTAAAAGTGAATTTATTTTGCTGAGAAGAAAAAACAACAACAGCATGTATGTCAAAGAAATTTGACATGATACAGCGCAGAGATGGGCGTTTTAAGGATTCCTGGTCACGTTTATATCAGTTTTCTGAAAGTCTATACCGCGTAACTTAAGAACATGCTAAGAACATTTCAGGCCCAAAACGTGAAAAAAATAAGAACATTCAGTTTCGGTTCAGCCTCAACCGCAAAATTAGACGTTCTTACATAAAAAAGTGTATTAACATAATGACGACGAGAAGCAAAGTAAAAATAAATTCGTACATTACAATTTAACAAATAAAACCCTTGAACGCGTTGTTTTGAATCGTTGACTCAAATTTCTTTTTATCCCGAGACGTCACCTGCGATTATTTACATTAGCCTGAAGAGTTAGAATTAGGGTTAAAGTTTTTAGTTTCAGACGCTTCTGAAAAGCGCAGTAATGCACCAAACAATAAATTGTACACTTACCGCAAATGTTGTCAGCTCCGATTCCACTTAAGTCTTCTTGCTTAACATAACCCGTTGGGCAAGAGTTGTTGCTGACTGGATCAGTGTAATCTGTAGCGGAAACAAAATACGTTTTGATTCTACAGCCTCAAGGATGCTTTTCGAAACTATTTCCCACAATTTCGTATCAAATTCATCAACATGAGATAAGTTAAATGACATGCAAATTATTTTCAGCGACAATAAGGGCGACGACAACAACAACACCACCACCACCACCAACAACAACAATAACAACAATATGAACAACAACAGCGTTACAGGGCTAACATCGTCAACAACAAAATGTGTGATTGCTTACCTACACAATCAGGAATATATCCCCATTCCAGATTCGTACTCGAGGAACATTGTACATAGAAAGTCTTCTTAAACAACTTCTTATTAGCATCACAAGCGGGATAGCAGAATTTTGATCCACCAAAACTACTGCAGGAGGACCAATAACCATTTTCGGGAGGTGTTGGATTTTCAGGGCATTGTAGCTCTGGTAAAACAAAGAAAAATAACAAAGTTGTATCAACCTATAGGAACTGAGTATCCAGAGCCTGAATCTCTACAAGTCGAACACCCGACAACTTGAACTAATCTCGTTAATTGATTCATACCTCTTTCATGGCAGTATTGCTTCCCCAATTGACTCGAAATTTTGTTAAAATTAAATCGATCAGCTTAAGTCTAACGTTTTTGAAATAGGTTCGTCTTTTAATTGCTTTGTGTATAAAAACGAACTAACAGACGGAATTGCTGGTTTTCACGTGGTCATCAAAGTTTTAAAACCTACACTAAGGCCACCACAACACAACACACTATTGTGAGAAAATCTTCGAAGAAAAGTTTCATGTCGATACATTGCCTCGTTTCACAAATAAAAGAGCTTAAAATTTGATCAATTTTTTGGCAGCTGGAAACACAGGAACTCTCAAAATGTCTTAAACTGGTATTTTCTTGCTACTTCTCCGTTTTCAAGTATCGTAATAACGTAAAAATGTCATCTTCATAAGTGTGAAGAGAGGCAGCTTGGAATGTTGCTTTCATTAGCTGCCTCATTTCTTGTACTGACATTGTTTGCCGCCATATTGGTGCCTCAAAGGATAGGAACACCAACATGGCGGACGCATACTATGTCTTGCAGTTTTCTGAAAATTATTTTCTTGATAACTTTGTTCTGAATAGAACGCGTATACCCAGAAATTGGCGATGGTGTTTGTGTTTACTTAGTGTTTTACTGCTTTGTTTCTGAATGTTGCTCACGTAAACAAACTGAACGCATTTTATCACAATAATGAAAACCAAGAATAATTGGCCAACGGATTAATTATCCACTGCTGAGCTCTGCCTAGACGAACTAACCTGGTACCTCGATCTTTGATCTTAGGACAAGCTTTC
>Ga0126336_10002223_pt1 | contig 10912 bp, 11 predicted proteins | sample SidCmetagenome_FD_92530 | JGI IMG/M metagenome (GOLD analysis project Ga0126336, IMG submission 92530) | Coral microbial communities from El Islote,Puerto Morelos, Mexico - Siderastrea C C metagenome | ecosystem: Host-associated > Invertebrates > Cnidaria > Coral | place: El Islote,Puerto...
CTACTGTACTCTGGTGGCAAGTGGGTTATGCCCTTCTTCACAGTGGGATGCAGGAAAAATGTAATTGAAATCTGTGATGGAAAGCATGATGAAAGGCAAGAAATGTCGTCATACTGGGTTTATGTACACTTTATTGACCAGATATTTTGTTCTCAAAGGTTGAAAATGAAACTCAAGTATCAAGATTAACACAGTCAGCACAGGATCAATATGAAGTAAACGTCAGAGCTGCCAATATTGTAAGTTTTCTTTTTTTCCAAAATCTTCATTGCTTTGATAACATGCATTCCAAAAATGATGGGCAAATCCATGCAAAAATAAAGGAATTAACTTGGTAATTTGTGTATAAGAGAATATAGTTGCCATACCAAGTGTAAAAGGAAAAAATAATACCTTTGATCTACCTCACATCTATCCTCCCTATCTACATCGATAAGTCGTTTTCAAGCCTTTATGTAAATTCTTAACTAGTTTATTTTCTATTTGTAGACTTTTGATAATTTATTGAGATTTAGTCACAACTTATGTATAACTTTTGTCCCACTGAAACCTGTGCACTTTTAGACTGCAAGTAGTCTCTAATTTTGGTGATGGCGATTGTGGGGCAGGTGAAATACACACACGTGCGCACGCGAAATTTCGAGGAGACACGACAAGAGGGGAGCACTCCCCTCGCATCGCGTCTCCTCGAAATTTCGCGTGCATGTGTGTATTTCGCCCACCCCACAATGGCCATCGCCAAAATTAGAGACTACTGGCAGTCTAGTGCATTTGAGCTATTGTGTTCTTGTGTAAGATGTTTTAAGTTTATGATATTACCTCTGGAAATCCCCTTTGGGGGCATAGAAATAAAGTATGTATGGACGTATCACGTCGTATATATCAAATCAAGCGAATCTGATTATATTTCGTTACAGTTAATAAGTTTCACTTCCCCATCGACACAGTACCACAATTTCTTTAGAAACTGACTGCATTATGATTCATTTGTATTTATGTATGATTGATTGACTGATTGATTGTTTGCAGGTCAGAGCAGGGGAATCGCTGATGAAGCTTGTGTCAGACATGAAGGAGTTTCTCATCTTGAATGACTTTCCATCAGTGAATAACAGCATCTCTGAACGAAGCAATGCCATTCAGGAAATCACCAATCAAGCAGATCAACAGCTTTTAACTCTCAAACAAGAACTGGCTGTCAACTTATTTGAACTGGAACAATCTTACTATTCATCTAGCTACAGATAGTCGTTAGTGTACAAATTTAAACTGTTCCACAATATGATTTTTATTTTAATGACAGCATATTGGTTAGTGACAATGAAACATGGCTTTTTAAAACTTTAAGGCCAGGTTTCGTTTGTGCTACAGCCTGCCTGAAATTGTCAGGCTAGCTGTTGAAATCGATTTGTACTACTCATCTAGCTACAGATAGCATATCTGAGCGACTTTGCTCTCTTTCCTTTAAAAATGTAACATAAAACTTAAAAAAAGGGGGATGGTGCACAACATGTTAATGGCTTTCATCAGTTTCATTTTCGGTGTTATTTTAATTATTGAGAGCATCGTTAAAAGCACACGTAATTTGGCCCATTGGAGCTGGGAATAATGGCCGATTTTGCATTAAATGTTTTTATATTATGGGCCAGCACGAAGGATTGTAGAAATGGAAAGACCATGACAAAATTACCATACCGGTAGCCTCCCACGCAGACGATCTTAGGGCTTCGTCACGCGTTCCTCCCCCTCTGACGAAGCGCTAAGAATGTCTGCGTGGGAGGCTACCATGCCTTCCAATTTTGCTTGATTTTTGCGAATTCATAACCTCGTGTAAGTAGAAGGTATTAATTAAGTGGAAATAGCACACTTGATAATTATTAGCTAGGTGTCTCTTGAGTCATAATGTTGCTGCAAGTTTTAGAACCTGCGGTGTACTGTATAGTCTCCTACGCAGCCACTTTTAGTGTCAAGCAAGGGGGTTAGTTTCTAAAGAAACTGGGGTGCTGCGTCGGTGGGAACGCGAAACACAAAATTTTGGATTAATCAACTGAGTTGATAAGGTAAATTGGTCACCATAAAGAGATTGAAAGCTGACGTTTCGAGCGTTAGCCCTTCTTCAGAGCGAATCGAGGAATTGTGGGTTGCACTTGGTTTATAAAGAGAGTGGTGGAGTTACGCTATTGGTAGGAACATGGCAACGTGAAAAACAACGCTCCACGACACTAAAAATGGCTGCGTAGGAAACTATCTACTGTAACGCTGTTTTAGACATCTGTCTTCGCAACGGTGTCTCGTGCAACAACGACGAGAAGTTGTTGCAGTTAAGAGCTTGTCTTATTTCACATCGGACTCTGTCATTTAAAAGAGCACTCTCTCTTTAGTTATAGAGTTTCTTTTTTAGGGCCTGTTCACATGGAGGTGGGGTACCCCGGGGAGGTGAGGTGCCCCGCCTACCCGTAGTGAAAAAAAGCTAGCTTTCACATGCAACCCCGGGACACTGGAGTGAGGTTTAAAATGCGTTTCTTTGTAGTTCTGATATTCCTCACTGTTCGTTTCGTTCAAGGGCTTTTCAGGCTTAGTGGGGCTTTTAGGCCCAACTTCATCGAAGTAATCAATCACTAAGCATCGGCGTATCTCTGTGTACATAGCCGACAGGTCCTGTTCAAAATCCGTTTCATTAAAGTCGCATGTAACTTTGTATTCTTTAAGATATTTCAGTAGAAGTTCCACCCGTTCCGGAGTCCATGCCCTGACTTTTGGGGTTTTTCATTTGACTTCTTCGCAGAATTTGCGCTGATGAACGTCTGGATCTGATGAAGCTTTTCGTTTTGTTTTTGATTCGGGCAAGACTTCAACTTGATTAAGCAGTTCAGCTTGATTATCGGACTCCACGCTTAAATTGTCGCTTCTTCAGTATTGTCTTCGCTAAAAATGTTTTTCTCGACGTTTTGAAGATGAAATCGTCAGAAAAGCTCGCCAGGCTTGTCGTGGTTGGCAACCATGTTGACGGATGCCCGGATGGGCATCACCCTAGCTAGGCGGGTTGCCCCACCTTCAAGTCCCACCCTCAGCATTCACATGGAGAAAACTCACCCCAGCTAAGCGGGTTACCTGGCCCGGCTGACCGGTCAACCCGCCTCGGTAGGGTACCCCACCTCTCATGTGAACGCGATCAAGGGAAAAAGAGATTGTATGGAGAGATTGGTTTCCCCACCAAGCTAGGCGGGGTACCTCACCTTCCCGGGGTCCCCCACCTCCATGTGAACAGGCCCTCTTAAATCCACAAGTAGCTACTCCAGCTATCACGCGTGCAGACGTCTCCACGTCTGTGCGCAGGCTAACCTCAGCTTGAGATTGGTTTATCAGGTGCCAATTATAACTTTTCTAACGTTTTAATGAGTGAGCTTATATTACGTTTCAAACAAGGGGGTTAGTTTCTAAAGAAACTGTGGTGCTGCGTCTGTGGGGACGTGAAACACAAAACTTTGGATTTATCAACTGAGTTGATGAGGTAAATTGGCAACCGTAGAGAAATTAAAAGCTGACGTTTCCAGCGTTAGCCCTTCGTCAGAGCGAATCGGAAGTTGTTTGTTTTGAGATAAGTTAGTCTCTTGCTATGATTAGAGATTGCTCACTGAACCATTTACCTGGTTCGACTCAAGTTTAATCGTTTTTACACTACAAATGGTACGAAATTTGACTAAGTGATTTTCACTACATGAAAAGAGTGTATTTGGGACACTTCTTCAGTTATTATATCTACTGGACAAAGTTACAGAAAAGTTCCCGCAGTAAAACAGTAAATCCCGAAAGAAGTGACCCTGTGAACGGTTCAGGGTAGAGCTGTATGTTAGAGGGTATTGCACTTCGCATGCTGAGTGCTAGAGTTCCCTCCGCTGCAGTTGCAATTGAGATTGTGTGGTGCAACGCCTCACTTCGGAGGCAGTCCTTAAGTTCTATGATCCAAGGAGACAGAGCAAAGTCTCGGCGGATGCGAGCAAGTCTGGTTTGGGTGCAGTGCTCTTGCAGGAACATAATGGGGAGTGGACGCCAGTGATGTATGATCAAGGGCTATGACCCAGGCGGAAGTGAAGTATTCCCAAATAGAGAAGAGGCCTTGGCTACAGTTTGTCCCGGTTCTATGAGTACGTGTATGGTCAGCGGGTGATTGCTGAGACTGACCATAAGCCATTGATTGCAATTGCCAAGAAGGACTTTAACGAGATGAGTCCAAGGATACAGCGCATGATGATAAGGCTCCAGAGATATGATTTGATGTGGGAGTACAAGCCTGGGCCAAAGCTGATACTCGCTGATGTACTGTCAAGATTGCAGTGTGATGCCCAAGGACAATTGGAAGAAGAAATTGAAAGACATATCAGAGTAGTGGAGTCAAGGTTGTCTGAGGCTAAAAGGGGCAAAATAGTAGATGCAACGGCTGAGGATGAGGTATCAAGCATGGTTGTTTGTGAAGAGTTGTCGGGTAGAGAGACCGCTGTGGAACATGGAGGACAAGACGGTTGATGAAGCTGTTTCGATGAAGGGCAGTAGAGTTGTGATTCCTGCCAGCATGCGGTCAGAGTTCCTTGATCTGATACACAAAGACCATCTAGCCACTGAGGAGAAGCAGAGGGTGAATAAGTGTGCTACCTGTCTCACCCATCAGTACCAACAGCGAAGGGAACCACTGATGCCTACACAGCACCCCTGGTTAGGAATGCCAGAGGGAATACAGGGGACTTGTTCTTGTTAAATGGCAGAAGCGATCTTCTTGTTGTTAATTATTGTAGTAGCTTCCCGGATACGTGTCTGCTGTCAAGCACATCATGTGCAACGATTATATCTCTCCACGCCGTGGAGTCTCACAAGTGGTGCGAACTGACAACGGCCCCCAGTTCGCGAGTTACGAATTTGCAGAGTTTATTAAGGGGTACGGATTTGTGCACCAGACATCATGTTCTTATTATCCAAGATCCAATGGCATGGCAGAAAATGGAGTAAACAGAGCCAAAAGGTTATTAAACAAAACAGTGGCCACTGGGAAGGACCCATATCTACCGCTACTGAATTACCGAGCAGCCCACTGGAAAACAGGAAATCCTCTGCTGAAATGCTGTACGGTGGATGGAAGATCGCAATGAGGTTGCACATGGTTATGCAAACAAGTTGTCTACTGAAACTAAGGGGGCTCAGCCATACAAGGAGGATGACCAAAGCCAAAAAACGGACACGTCAGAAGAACTATTTTGACAGAAGTATTCGTATGCTTCCCTGCCTGAGAGGTGGAGACATAGTGAGGTTGGGGGAAGCTGGGCAACGGAAGGCGAAAGCATAGGTCATAGACCAAGTGTCCCCACGATCATACAGAGTTGGGACAGAGGATGAATCAGTATGCAGGAGGACCGTCAGCAGATCTTACTGGCAGCAGGAGATCCGAAGAGTGAGCCAGAGTCTGCACCAAGTGAAGCCAATCAGTCCGACAGCAGTCGTTCCCACTTGCGCCGAAGTGGCCGTGCGGTCAGTCAACCAAAATGGATGACTGATTATGTTATACGAAAAATTGTAGTTAGGTTTTCTGCGGGAAGGTTTTGAGAAACAAAGATTGTCATACTCGGTACAAAGTTAGTTTTGTCACAAGAAAAGGGATGTAATGATCAAAGCCTACTGGTGTCTTGGTCTCCTGTGACGCATCCAGGATATTCGAGTAGAACGTTGTTTTTAGTTTTTCCCGCCATCTTGTTGAATGATGATGTGCCCCGATTTGAAATATTTGATGGAAAAATAAAGAAAACGCAAGGAAAGGTTGTTTTCTGGCTAATACTTGACACACATAGTTTTTTTTTTTACAGCAGAATAGATTTCTTTTACCGAGTTTCTTCCGAAAAAGCTACGATAACGATGAGTTTCATCCGAAAAAAGCTACGATTAACATTGAAATGACGCCAGTGGGCACGATTGTTTTCCTATGGGATTTCATGACATAAACATAACATAACATAAACTTTATTTACACATTCGGATTTGTAGAGTAGCAATTGTTGCTAGTATCTCCGAATGAAATTGTTAACGCTATTGTTAACGCGTGATCCAAATTTCTGAGCCTTCCCATCACCTTGTGTCATTTGTTCCAGGAGCTCACTATCTTTGACATATACCTTTTTCACCCGAACAGCAGAAAAGCACAAATGCAAGTACTGAACGACAAATCTCCATAAGGCCATCCCCATAAAATGTTTCGTGGTGGGTCGGTCGATCGGGCCAAAAAAAGAGAAAGAAATGACCGAGGGAGCCTGAGTCCAAGAAAAGCCTGGATGCTAAGTAAGAATTGTAATTTGTTGTAATTTATTTACCCAAGAAACACTTAGGAGCTCGGAAGGCCTGGTAACACGTGCACTTTCACGTGCCAATGTTTTCAGTCCTAATCTCTTCTTTATCTACAATGGAAAAATATTCTCCAAGTGTTTCTTGTGGATTGGAGTTTCTCCTTCGTTCTTCATTTCCCGTTCCGGTGATGGGCTCGCTGGCGCTTCCCCTCGGTTTTTTCCGTTTTTCGCGCTTCTGAAAAAATTCTGAGCTCGACTTGTGCGCAAGTATACTTGTGGATCTTTTCGGGACCAAAAACTGTGCTAGCAGCAGCAGGTGGAAAGAAGAAGAAATCTTAACAAACATCAGTTTTGATATGTGCCTGTCAGGTTTTGTGTTACTGGAACAACACAGGCACATATCCTGTACCCATGAAAAAGAACCTATTTTCCGACTTCTTTGTCTATATATTTAACAATTAACAGGAACAAATGCTTCTTCAATCAGCATCGATCATTAACAATTGATTTGATTTCTTTCAATACCCTTGTGTGTTTAGTTGAGCTTTAATGACAAGCAAAGTTAGCATACAATTCTGTCCAATCTTGTTCAAAACTGATCTTTGTTAAGATTTCTTCTCCTTTCAAGTATACAATGCCGAGAGATATATGAAATGACGTGCACAAACATTTCCGATTTAATATACAGGCTAGTAAATTAGGTAAGATTTCTATTCAAAATAGTCTTGATCACATGTTTTTTTATATAAAACAGAGAATGTTAATTTAGTTAAGAATTAGAATTTTGCTTATCAGACCGTGTATCTGGAAGTTTTTTTTTTGGGGGGGGGGGGTGTTTACTTTTCCCAAAAAATTGGTCGGTCGATGGGAAACGAAACATTTTATGGGGATGGCCTAATGGGGACAAGTTGCAGCTGGCGTTCCCATCCTTTATCTAGAATTTACATGCAAATTATCCACAATTACTCATATAAGTAAGATTTTATCAGGTTTGCATACTTAAACTCGACCAGACTTATACAGACGTCAAAACGCCAGCTGCAAAATTAATATTTTATTTTAATATTTTTATTGGAATTTTTCTTTAGGATTTAAACCTGTTTATAATAAGCTTGGCTAAGGAAGAGACTGACAACATTTTATGACTGTTTTTACCTTGTTAAAAAAAACACGAAATACTTATGCTAGACATCAATTTCAACGCAACACAAACTAAACTGTGGGTGATAGAACGTTCTTCTGCGATTTCGTATGTTGCAAAAGTTGAACCAAGTGGATTTGAACCGACAACTTTCTTACATGTTCCAGGTCAATTCACGTTGGAGGATCCGAACAAACTGCGCTTGAGATTCATGTCGCAACGCAGGAAGTGGCAGTCGAAGGCGGACGTTAAAGATAAGTTAACGTTTTTTGCGAAAACACGTATCGTTGGTGTAAAAATAATTCATTAACTTAAATTGGATCGCGTGCGTTTGTGAGCGGTGAATTTTACACCAAAAACAACTTCTTATTAGGCTCTTATTTTCAGTGGTTTTTAGAATAACATCTTTTTTCTTATTAAGTTTTTGCTCGCACATCATTTCATCTCGGTCTTGTGCTTACCTAATACTGTTAGGTTTCGAAGATGACTAGTGCAAGCAGTTGGGAGTGTTTCCCACGCACATAAAGATAAATAAAATTAAGGCAATATTGCATCGTAACATATGTGTTCGTTATATCGGGGAATTCTTTACTGACAGGGTTTCGTTATATTGGGGTTCTGCTCCATACATCTTACTGTAACTTTGGCTGAACTGTAGAATATTGTTCGTTATGCCGGGGACTTCGTTAAATTGGGATTCCACTGTATGTGCTGTCATCTGTCATCGTTGTCTTTTCCGTTGATTTGCATAATTAAAATGAAATCTATACATTTCCGCTTAAGCGTAGTTTCTTAGGAAAAGTGTAGACAAGGCAACGATCGGTGGGTATGGATGACTTAACAATAGCAGAAATTTCAGGAGCCCTTCGTGATCTTTCGCTTGACGAAGAAAACGGAATCATACAGGAAAAAGAATTACTGGAGAAAGAAAAAAGTTTTAAAAAAGCCATTCAGGATGCGCGTCTAAAATGTGCTCCGTCGCCATCTTACTTCGTGATGACGGTCAACATGAACGGGAAGGGAATTGTACAAGATCGGAGAACGCTGCTTTCGATCATTATGCGCAACTTCTTTGCCTCTGTTCTGTTTTGCCAAGAACTTCCGGGCAAATTCAAGGAAGAAGTGGTGGAGAAATGTGGCACTGGTGGCTATGATTTCGTTTGCAACGAAAAGGAAGCAGCTGTGATGTGGCGCAAAGAGGATTTTGATGGCTACCCTTTGGATACAACAAGTAAATCGCTGATGCAAAGACTGGCCAGAGAAAGAAGGGATAAAGAAACGAGTGAAATGCTTAGGCGGATTGCATTGGCTAAGTTACAGAGGCGGAAAAAAGAAGGCGAAGAGGGCCATTCTCATTGTCCGCCCTTCTTGGCAGTTTCTTGGCACGGGCCACACAACAAAGCTCAAAACCAAGTAACCAAAAACAAAGTTTTCGCTGATCTCATTTGTTTCCTGTGTGAAGTTTGTAAGGAGAAGGGATTATCTTCTTTTATTATAGGAGGAGACTTCAACTTAAATACTAAAGAAATAAGCGTAGACCTACTGGGAAAAGATGTATTCTTAGGAGATTATGAGTTAACCGCTCGAGCGCAAGACAAGGTCTCACAAAACAAACCCGGTTTTAAATACATCCCTTATAAGGATAATTTTATTCTCTATCCATGGAAAGGCGACATCAAGGTGTCTTCGGTAAGGCCCTTGGAGTTTGAAGATGCTAAAGCTTCTTGCAGCGACATAACTAAGAACGATCAGGAAGAATTCGATCGTGTTCGAAAGCAAGCAGGTACAAGTAGGGCAGTTCTTCTGGACCACGATCCTATCATCGGCATCCTTAGCCTAAAAACCGTCGTGCAAACGGGTAAGTTTGAGTCAGAAAAAGCACAGTTCACTTGCACCAAGTTTGACACAAAATGCACACCCAAATATTTCATCGTTTGCCACCGTAGGATTCCAATTTGCTTTGATTATACGATGGTATGGTCAAAGCGGAATACGATTCTTCATTTCACAACCATTTTTTTATTTTAATTGTCGACATGTAAGTGGGAGAAAGAGGGCATTTGTTTGGATCCTTCTTCGACCTTTTTAAAAACGAATCCTCTCGTGTGAGATTTGTTAAATCCGATAGCTCAGTGCTTCGATTGACTCCTAAGAATAGAACTGTTAAAATTCAAATGTCATTAATCAGAAAAATTCAGTTTTACACAACATGGCTGGCTCAAACAGTACTCATACAAACAAGAAGAGCGAAATATTGTGATCCGTCAGTGACGAGGATCACGAAATGATCACGAAATGCTGGGAAAATCGAGGTCAATAATTGTTTCATCATTCAACTAGTAGGTTTTTGTTCACATTTATTTGGCTGACAGCTTTCAAGATGATGAGGACACGCCAGCTTTCAAAACTGACAATACACAAGTCTCATGTAAGAGGTATTTCTCCTCAGTGTATTATTTTGCTCTCTAAATTACAAATGCACTGGTGAACCAGACATTTTAGATGATATAAATATCGAAAGTTTGGACTTTTTAAACGGCAATCAAGTTCACATCTCTTCAAACCAATCACCTCTCTCCCAAAAATTCACCTATTTGCCACTAATTTCAATGTTTCATGTCAAGCAGAAAGAACTGCGGCCCTAATTTGGATTACTGTTTCAGGTTGATCGATTAAAGAAAGAATGTCAATTATATGGGTCAACTTTGTCAAAAGCCATGATTTCAGTCCTGTCTATGAAAACTTGTTTAAAAACTGAATATGTCTGTTCTCTTCAAGAGTTCCTTGTGCATTAGTCAAGTTGCTTCGCTCAGAACGCAAAACTTTGAATTTATCAACTGAGTTGATAAGGTAAATTGGCCACCGTAAGGAAATTGAAAGCTGAAGTTTCGAGCGTTAGCCCTTCGTGGATTCGCTCTGACGAAGGGCTAACGCTGGAAACATAAACTTTCAATCTCTTTACGGTGGCCAATTTACCTTATCAACTCAGTTGATAAATTCAAAGTTTTGTGTTTTATTTCCCCACCAACGCAGCACCACCGGTTTCTTTAGAAACTAACTCCATTGTTTGTTGTTTACTCACTGCGATCACTAGCTTTCTTTACTTCACAGATCGAACACAAGAAGACAGCAACCAGGCTGAGACCAAAGACGAAGCCAGTCCTGAAGACACTGATCAAGGAGCTACGCCAGGAAATCGTAAGTTATCTCATTCCTTTTCCTCCTACTAGTAACGCTTAGGTTTTCGTGAAGACATAATAAGGATTCGCTATGACAAAGGGTTAACGCTTGAAACGTCAACTTTCTATTTTTCTACGTTGGCCAATTTACCTTATCAACTCGGTTGATAAATCTAAAATTCTGTGTTTCACTTCCCCACTGATGCAGCACCACAGTTTCTTCAGAAACCCGTGGTGTCTTTTCCGACCCCCCCCCCCCCCCCCCCCCC
>Ga0126336_10002224_pt1 | contig 10909 bp, 17 predicted proteins | sample SidCmetagenome_FD_92530 | JGI IMG/M metagenome (GOLD analysis project Ga0126336, IMG submission 92530) | Coral microbial communities from El Islote,Puerto Morelos, Mexico - Siderastrea C C metagenome | ecosystem: Host-associated > Invertebrates > Cnidaria > Coral | place: El Islote,Puerto...
CGTACCCTTGGAAATTATGGGCCAGGACATTGACTTGACGCGTGTCGTTCTGCGTGAGGGTATCCAACCATTCGAGAAAATCTCGGAGACAATGCTCGCCTGGGAAACGAATGGGGCGATCGTCGTCTTCGGTTTCGGCCACGACCAGATTGGGTATGTGCTGTTCCCAGGGTTGCATGGCCTCAATGTCAAAAAAAACGTGGAGGGGCGGTTTGTCCTCCTCGTCGTCTACGTCCACGTCTTCCTCCTCCTCCTCCGTTTCATTGGCTCGCGAGGTTTGAAGCCCCGCGGCGGCCCCCCGTTTGGCGCGAGGACCTCCTGGACGCGAGCACTTACGTTTCTTTTTCTGCTCACGGAGTTCTTGGGGGGTGGGCGCTTTCTGAATGAAACAACGATGGGTTTGCCCGTCCACGTACTCGAGGCAGGAAAGACACACCAGGTGTCCGCACCAATGACGTTGAATGGCTTGGTCTCTCACTTCCTGTTTGAAACAAGCGGGACAGCGACGTCGACGAGAGCAAACGGTGGACTGGGGGTTGGTCACCAGTTTGCCGCTTTGGTCTTTGGTGCCATGGGCTTCGTAACAAGTGTCTCCAAAAAAGTCACGATGACAGTTCTGACAACGTCGAGTGGCTTTGAGACCCCGCGGGTAAGCATGAAGGAAATTGGGACACTCTTTTTGGCAACAGGCCCGCCAATGGCCTTTTTGTTTGGTGCATCGATGACGTCCTGCATTGTCATAGGGTTTCCAACAGGCAGCACACACGTAACTGGAGCCGAAAAACCCAGGCAAACGGGTGATGACATCGTAATGGTCTTTCTCGTGCAGTAGGATCAATTGTTTGGGTTGGGTGTCTCCGAACGTCGTGATGTGGAAAGAACGGTGGGCGTCCACCAGGATGATCTGGTAGCCGACGAGGGAAGGAGCAGTACTAAAGGCCGTCAAGGCGTCGTGGCCGCAAGGACCCAAGGGAACGCGAGCTTCTTCATGGAGCCGCAATGCGAGTTCTTTTTGGAGGTTGCCCCCTTGTCGAATGGAGCTCCATTTAGGGTGTTGGTCCACTCAGGCTTTGGCCGTGATGAGGGCTCTAGCACAACAGAGGTCATCGTCATTTCGGATACGGATGACCGAGCGTTTCCGGGCCGTTAATGTGCTGAGTTGGGAATGCCCCGGTTTCGTATAACGAGGTTTGCCACGTCCCTGAGGAGCATGATGGACTTGGGTGATGGACAATTGAAACGAATCGTCCATTTCAAATTGTTCGTTGCTGTTGAGAGCTTGGGCCAACCGATTGAAAAGGGCATCCAACCGAGCGCCTCCTTCTTGCCATTCTCCCGCCCGTAATCCCCATCCTTGAAAATTACTGGTGAGACGGTTAGAACTGAGGGTGAAATAGAGTCGGTCTTGATAGTGCAGGTTCGGCGTGGTGAGTAACACGCGATCCACGGCGCAGCGTAAGCCGTCTTTAATGGCACGGGCAATGTTGGTTTGATCTATAAAGTTCCCCCTTTGACGTAAACGGGTTTTGAAATGACGTTCGCGGACGCCCATACGGCTACTCTGTCGACCCACAGCGTTTGTGGTCTCAAAGTCAAAGGTTCCCACCGAGGAATCCAATCCACCTCCACTTTGTTGAAGGAGTTGGGTTTGAAAGGCTCGTTGGCGTTCGAATCGTTCCAAGGCCTCATTACAGAGGTCATCCTCGTCACTATCGTCTAGGAGTTCGGGGCATACCAACACGTCTGGCGGCTCAGAGTTTGACGGGTTTTCTTCTTTCTCAGAGTTGGACTTTTCCCGGCCTAACAAAGCCAAGATCTCTTCCACGGTAAGGCCGCTAGGACCCGCTTCTGGATCATCTTGATAAGAGGCCATGGTTTTGAACAAGATGAATCCACTTGAGGTTGGTTCCCGTTTTTATAGAGAAAAAAGGTCACGTGGGAGAAGGGTATGGACCAATGAGCAGACAGGGCACGGGATGCCCCCGGGAGGGAAGGAAAGGGTGGGGGACCCCCCTCCCCCCTCCCTACTTTGTCCCATCAGACCTAGCGGGGAAGGACGACGGGAAACCATAAAAGCAGATCGAGCGCCAGGCTGGGTCAACCAATCATGAATCCCGAGCAGGAAAAACTGTTAGAGGAGTTTGAGTCCTTTGAATGCGATTTAGAAGTGGAGGCCATTTTGAAGAAAGTGAAGACCGACCGTGTGAACAACGGTGTGACGGAGTTTGCCGAGCAGTTGAAAAAAAGAGATCGAGAGAAACGGGCGGCCCAGGCGGCACGCGAGGTGCAGGTTGAAGAACAGTGGTCACCCGGGCATTACTCCCAGCTGACGTCTGTGTGGTTCATTGAAGGCTTGGATTACTGCTGCAATTATTGGCGGTACCAATTCAAGAGACCCCGCACACCACCGCCAGCACCACCACCTCCCCCCAACTGTCAACGAAGAAGACAACCACCACCACCACCACCATGTCCGACAGCGCCGAAGAGACCGAGGTGCCGGCACGAATGACCCGACAACGGACTCGGAACAGCCCCCAAGCAACCCAGGTGCCGATCCATCACGGACACCCCCATGTCCGACAGCGACGAAGACGACGTACTCAATGAGCTCCGGGCAAAAGTAGCCAAACAACGGACGACGAACACCGCCAAAAAGGCCAGGTACCGTGCTAAGCACCCGGAAATAATAGCAGCCAGCAAAAAACGGTACCGGGAGACCCATCGAGCCCAAATTGCGGAGGCCAAAAAGTGCTACAGGGAAACGCATCGGGAACAGCACCAAGAGTATCAAAGACGATATCGGGCGACCCATCGAGCCCAATTGGCGGAGGCCAAAAAGTGCTACAGGGAAACGCATGGAACCCAATTGGCGGAGACCAAAAAGCGCTACAGGGAAACACATCGAGCCCAATTGGCGGAGGCCAAAAAGCGCTACAGGGAAACGCATCGAGCCCAATTGGCGGAGACCAAAAAGCGCTACAGGGAAACGCATCGGGAACAACTCCGAGCCAAGGAAAAACAATATCGTGCGACCCGCCGAGAACAATACAATGAGAAACAAAGACGAAGATGGAAGACAGACAAATACCGGGCGTATAAAAGACAATATCTGGCGAACAAAAGAAAAAGAGAAAAAGAGAACGGAGGAGAAACTTAAACCGACGGTCACGGTCACCGATTATTTGAAATCGCCTTGTGGGGACATCCCGGTGGTCAGCTGCTTGGACACATTTTGCCAATCCCTCGAGACTGAAGGAGACCCCTCGGGGTCCAAGACACTGCACGAGGTGTTGCCTGATTATAGAACTCAACCCTCGGTGGAGACCTGTTGGAATGCCTTTGTGGACTTCCTCGAGCCACCCCCTGCGGACCCCTCGGTGGAGACCCACATCGAGTCGTTTCTTCAACTCCTGGACGACTCTTGGACTCTGACTAATTTGGATTCGGGGGACATCCGTGCCGCGGAACCCCCTGTATGGTCCGACGATTTCATGGACACCTTGGATGTATATGACTTGTTGGCCGACATGTCCCCCCGACGATTGGGCCCAGGTGTTGGAGGATGTCATGGAACCCTTTGATGTGGATGTTTTTGTGACTTAAAAAAAAGACAGTGCCAGTGACAGGGACATTTTTCTTTCTTTTTTTTCTCCAAAGAATAACATGTGCTGTAACACTAGGTGAGGGTGTCATTAAATTACAATTTCAAACGTTTCTTGGCTTGCATGATTTTTTTGACCACCCGTTCCGTCTTGGTTTTCTTGCCGGGTAAGCGATCAATGGCCTGAATCATCTTGGTATCGGCTTTCCATTTGTCTTGCAAATTCCGAGCCTGACTGTAATCAATGTCCTGTTGTTTGGCAATCTTGTCCAAGCGATTGATGCCGGGATCGCCTCGTTTCAGACGTTTGGCCAAATGCGTGCCGGGTCCCATGTACTGATAGCCAGCCAATGAAATTCCTTCCCAGTTTTTGCCAACCATTTTTGAACATCCACAGCCCCTCCTCGTTGGGATCCTTTCCTTTTGGTTCTCCTCCTCTGGGGGGTCCGTTTTTTCTTGGCGCGGGTTTTCATTTTCTCAGTCACTGTCGTACTCCAAACGACGTCTCAACTTTTTGCCTCATGGCCAATCTTCCCACCCGGGTAAGGGTTTCAATCGTTCCACTTCTCGAGCTGGTCCTTTGCCTTTGCCTTTGCAAATAAAGACTTATTATTATTATTATTATTATTATTTGCCTTTGCCTTCCGCTAAATGCTTTTCCCAGGTCTTGCGACGTTCTCGAACGGCTTCTAAACGGGAGTGGATATCGCCTCGACTGGTGGAAGGACTCCCTTTCTTGATGGGAATTTGACTGGTGGTTTTGCCTTTCTTCGCAGAAGGTGTAATGGGGGGTTTGGGGGTCGACGGGCTCTCTTTTATCATGCGCTTCAACCATTGTTCCACGGGTCCCGTCACCAAATCCCCTTCCTCTTCTTCCTCGCCTGGGGCTCCACCCGGCACACCCACACCAACCCCTCCAGGAAATTGACGGATGCGTTTGGTTAACTTGGTTAATTCTTGACTCAACGGTTTGGTTTGGGCACTGACGAGGGCTGGAGGGAGTTGGGGGTCGGCTAACAACACATGTTTTTTGGCAGCTAACGTGGCCGCTTTGTTCAACAAGGCATTTTCGGTTAATTTCCCTTTGTAATATTGAACGAGTTGTTCCAAATCCTTTTGGGGAATCATGTACACCTTCTCCATCCTGGTTGTTGGCTACACGCAGGGCAAAGTTCCCCGTCTTCCTGGTCACGACAGCTCTCACAAAGAGTGGATCTCAAGATCTGCCTATACTCTCGATACAACAGGTGATATTTATGCTGCCAATAATGACAGTCCTCTTTCCACTTCTTGGTGGCCCGATTGGCGTCTTGTAACAGACGCACTCATGAGGGAAGCGTTAACGGGTTGGTAGACGAACACATTGACATAACACGTTGTGAAGACCTTGAAACAACCCTCGCCCTTTTTGCGAGATCAACCACTGACGACGTTTTTTCACCGAATGCTGGCGACGCCCCAAGTCGCGCAGCACCTTTTTATAGGGTCGAAGCTTTGCCAGAATGGGAGGGGTCACAGGAATGCTGGTTCAAGACCAGTTCACTCACGGCATTGATTTGATCTGCATTGGCATGTTGTAAAAGGTCTTGACGTTTGAATCGATTGGCTTCTTGTAACACGGAGCGTAAAAACGGCCATTGACGTCGAAGACGTTGCATCTTTACCGACGGCGACGACGATACCGTTGTTTGGCTTTTTGAATAGTGCTTTTTATACGTTTGTCCGGTTCGAGAGCCACGGCTTTCTCCAATCCCACCATGGCTGGGACCAACAGGTTCAAAAAACCCCCTTGTTGACAAACACGTCGGGGTCGTCGTCGTGGTCTTCTCCTCAAGGATAACATGAGTGCGAAAACACACGTTGAAGGGCTTTGTTTTGTTTGATAAGGTCCCGCGTCTCTTTATAGCCTTGACGGGTATGGCGTTTCAAATCTTGCCACCAACCTCCCCCTTGTTGTTGTCGTCGTCGTTTCGTTCGTCTTTTTCGTCGTCGTCGTCTGACCGCCATGGTTCTGCATCTAGGAGTGTGGGGCTGGGAGGCATCTGCTTTTTATCCTTTTCCGTCCAATACCCTTTGGACATCAAGGGACGATGACATCCGTCCACGTAGCATTGCGCCGCCACGGGTCGGTACACAAAGTGCCGGTGGTAATCTTGCACACACCTTTTGGGTAACGGGGGTGTGAAGTCAATGATGGTATCATCCAACGTTTGCATCTTGATCAAAAACCCTTCCAGGTCTTCGAAGGGAACGCCACGCACATAGGTTTTCAATTCGGTCAAGGTTTTGGCATAGGTGGTAAACGCAAATCGACTCATGGCCACTTTAAACTGGTATTGTTTAAAATCGTTCCATCCTTTGACCACCGTGCCCACGGCCGCCAAACAGGCCACCAACGTGCTGTTTTCCAATATGGGCCCGGCAATCATGCCCGCGGCCATCAGCAGTAACGCCAACCCATTGAACAAGGCATTGCAAAACTTGAAATGATTCAACATTTTTCGATAACACCACCATTGTTGGTGGTAAAAGGCAAACAACGAATCCATGCGTTGTAACAGTTCCGGTTGGAATTGGGCCCCATGGCTTCTCGATCCATTCAATAAAGACACGACGGTTTTTTCTTTTGGAGCCATCTCTTCACGACGAAAATCGGGACGAGGTGCTTTCCACGGTCGGGCATCCTCCTTGTTTATAACTGGTCACGATGCTATTGGTCATGGTGACATTGGCAATTTTTCGGCCTTGCGCCAATTGTTCTTGGTCTTGTAACATCATGCGTAAACGACGTTGTAAATCCTCTTGACCCAACGTTCGAGGAGGGGTCGCTTGTTGGGAGGGATCGGAAGGTGTCCAAGGCAAAGAGGGGGAGGGTTGAGGGCGTCGTCCTCGTCCCGGTCGTCCACGCGGGGAACTGCGACGACGACTGCCACCACTTCCACCACTACCATCATCACCCCCACCACCCACGCCAGCGGCAGCCAACAAGCGCGCGCTCCCCCAACTAGGCGGGGATCGAGCGCCGGACGATAAACGAGGACTCCCACGATGAGGGGTGCCCGCCCCCTCGGTTGACGGGGTGTGAGACGCTTGACTCCCTACCCCGGCAGGGGACACCGCCCCCAAAGCGCTGGGGGATGGGAGCGCTTGCAAATACGCGGTCAGGTCATCGACGCCCATTTGATCAAAAGCTTGGTCGATCAAGTCTTGGTCCCCCGTATCCAAAATCTCTTGCACGGTGCCGGGGGACACTTGATTGGTGGTGGCCGTGCCGACCCCGGCCGGGGACACGGTGTCGTACGCTTGCGGAGGACGTTGGGATCCATCATCATCATCTGCCATGCTCGGTCTTCGAAAGTCCTTTCAAGGGTCTCAATTTATAGACGCTTTTGATAGGTGCGCGTCCATCCTTCGTCTTTTAACAGGTGACTCAACAAGCGTTGTTGATCGGACAAGGCGGGGTGTAAATCCAAGACCAAATACCCATAAGGACGCGTGGTGGCTTGATGAAAGGTCTCCAAACTGTCTTTCCAGGTACTGGGAAACGATTGAAGCAACACGTTGCGGACCCCCAATTGATTCCGGGGGTTCTTGAACGCCACGATGTAATGCGCATTACGGGAAATGCTTTTGGCATATTTGCCTACAGGAAACATGTCTTGGCAAAAGTAAAGCACTGTCACATTTTGATGATGCGAATGTTTGGTGAATAAATCCAACACGCGTTTATCGTGACTTCCTTCGTCCATCAAATCATCCAACACCATCACCCCTTGCCCTTGAGGAAACCATTGCACCAAGGCTTGATGATCGGGAATACCTTCGTGAAACACCACCCCTCGATCTTGCATGGATTGAAATCGATCTTGCCATGCGCCATAACAATAATGCACTTGGGTCGGTGGGGTTTCAAATAAGTCCTGGTTGTCTAACAAGAGTTTTTCCGTAAACGCGGTTTTCCCACACCCCGAAGGCCCCAACACCAAAATACTGGACGGGGTATGAAAACGAAACGGTTTGCCCACTTGCATGACCGTTGGACAACCAAAAATGACACACGTGGATCACATTTTCAACCTTTTTATTAACAACAACGTTGATGATACGAGCGACAACACACTTGGTACCACTGCGTCTCTTGACCTACAATCAATTGTTGAATGCGCTGACCAACTTGATGGTCATTGCTTACATAATCATGATGGGAAAAGTCATTTAAAAACTCTTGGAACGTGCGTCCACGGGCTTTGGCTTTCAAGTACAACAATGCGTAACCGCCACAACTCTTGCTAGGGATGGCTTGCAGGGACTTGCCATTGGTCACCACGTACTTCCAATGTTTCACGATCCACTCTCTCAACGGGGTGGCTTGCTCGTACCGTTACAACGGCAACGCATAACTGTCCATCACTTCACACACGTTCTGATCGGTCCACAGGGCTAACCAATGTTGACCGGGTTGATCGTGAGGGTCCGTGTTCACAATGTAGCCTTGCGGTCTTTTCTTGCGGGGGGTCTTGGCTAATCGATCACAGGCCACGGTGCCGTAAAAGTAAGGTTTCAATTGAGGGTCGTCTCGTGCTAAATAATCCAACTGCACATTATTCAAGGCCACGTGTTCCATCTTTTTTCTTTCTTTCTTTCTTTCTTTAGTGCTGGTAAATGTTGTACAACACGGCTCCCATCGAGTCAATCTCCAGCAAGTTCTGAAATTTTCCATAGACGAGCACGGTTATATTGGTAGCGGGAGCAGCTACAAATTCCAAGCTGAGTTGTAAGTCAACGGTTTGCTTGGGATTGAGTCTTTGACTGTCGGCACATCCATTGGCCACATTGTCAAACATGAACAAGGTACAATTTTTATCTTCACCCCAATCTCCCAGTTCCACCATATTGCCTTTCTTTTTGCACCAAGCCCCACTGGCTTGCAGAAAACGGAAGTACCCCAGGTTATCTCGGGTGGCATTGTTGTGCACCAAGTGCAGGGTTTCATAAGGGTATTCTTCTCCTTTGACAATCTGTCGAATGGAACTCAGACCAAATTTCTGGAAGCAGAACGGATCTCGGGTCACATCTCCATTGAAGGCTCGGCTGTCCACCAAACCCACAATCAAGTGGTCGGGTACTCTGTTTTGAAACAGGTTGGGGATGTCAAAGCGGACCAGGTTGCCTTGCATGCTAAACGTGCGAATTTCACTGCGGACGGTCGGGTAGGTGGCGATTCGTCCGTCATTGTGTCTTTGGGAAGACAAAGTCTTGTACACGGTTTCATTCAAACGCAGTTGACACAGATGAAAACGCAGCTTCACATCGCCTTCCATCAATCGGCCAGGCAGAGCCACTCCATTCAAAAACAGGTTCGGGCCATTGAAATGAAATTTCATCTTGATTTCTATCCCGGGCACCAACAGTTTGCCGGTGTGAAACACTTCCAAGTGAGGGGTAAACACCAAACTGTGGGTCACACCTCCAGCATACTTGGCGACTTCGGCTACGGACGTGGCCAAGGCCGCTTTGTGATTGGCCGTGAGATCACGCCAATGTTGATGCGGTGTAGTACTGTTGGTATTGTTGGCGGTCCATTGGGGTGGGAAATCCACTTGGTTGAACCATCCTTGAGGTCCCAACACGGTCTTGCCATCTTCTCGGTCATAATTCAGCAAGGTTTCTAGGTAAGCCTTGTGATGATACGTGTCTGATTGAGGACTGATCAAGGTGCCATTCAACTGCAAGTCAATTTGTTTGATGATTTAATAGGCCAAATTGTTGACGGGCCACAATTTTTCAGCGGCCACCAAGTTCCCGTTATCACTCTTTTTCAAACTCAATTCCATGCTACCACAAAATCGTCCAACCCTGGAATAATGAATTCCATGGGATTGATGCCTGTGGTGGTGGGTTGGATGGTGACCATGCAATAGGCATTGATGCTAATGTCGGTCAGAGGCACCTTGAAAAGGTGCAACGCCGGGTGAGGGTCCCTTCGGAACGCACGTGAGCGGGGGCGGCTTCTGTCATGGTTTTTCCCTTTAACGTCGTCGTCGTCTTCGTTGCCGAGTGGTGGAACCACCCCGTCGTGAGGGGTTTTTATACCGTCGTCGTCGTGCTAAGCGTTGTGCCAAATCAAACCCGAGACTTTTCATCACACTGGGACTCAACCATCCTCCACGCTGTCGTCTCAGGAGTTTCCAAAAAGGAAACAGACCCCCACGTTGAGGGAAACCCCGATCACTGCGAATCCGTCGAGGACGGGAAGGCACTGGATCCATTTTTTACACACCAAAAATATCTCGAGCGCGTTTGACTTGTTTGGGAAACAAGGCACTGGCCACACGCACGGCTTGTTTCACGTCCTTATTGCTCAAGGCTTTCTTAGCTTGTTTGGTGATTTCCTTTTTGATGACGTCTTGACACCTCGTGATAACCCCGTTTGACACCTCGTGATAACCCCGTTTCCAATCCACTCAAAATATTACTAGGCAGTTTCAAGAGATTTCGGGTCCTTTTAAGGCCTTGGAGACCCCCAAGCACGAGATCCGTCACCAACCCTTTTCCATGTTGATCATACCACTCGTCCGTACGAAATCGTGTCAAACTCCCCCCTCGCATGTTATGTCGTCTTCTTTGCTCTTCACCAACGATCCCTTTGTTTTTGTCTGTGCCTCACGTGACCCCTTTTTATACTGTAGCCCCCTTTTCATCGTCTTTTTTCCGAAAGGCCGCTTCCAACCCTTTTTTGGCTCCGTAACTAGCAGCACCACCCGCCACTCCCAACGCAACGGCCTTCCCCCCAGCGATCAAGGCTGGAATGAGAGCGGCTAGAGGCAATAGACCCCCTCGTTGACGTCTCTTTCTTCGTAGCCCTCTCTTTCGACGCGCTCTTGTCTTCGGCATGTTGTTTTCACTCCCTTTCACGTCACTTGTTTCTTTTTATATCTTTTTGAAGTGTAACGTGACAATGGTCATCCTCGGAGACCCAGGGGCAGCTAGTCCGGACGACGGGATTTTCATGGGCGAAAGTTTACAACAAGAGCGGGAGTGCCCCTGGGCACTTACTCTTTCCGGACGAGTTCCAGAAGCGTTTGAAATCCCGCCTTCTGATTGGCAAATTTTTCTGGCCAATCAGCGAAGAGGAACAGCCAGGCGACTCTCATGTCTTCTTACACGAGGTTGTTTTCCTCATCAATCGCCGAAGTAGCGTGGCCCGTTCAACGGGAACATTTTTGAGGAGAGCTTCAGAAAAAAAAATAATACTAAATAAATAAACGAAGTCGAAGAAATCGCAAACTATAACGTGACCGGAAG
>Ga0126336_10002225_pt1 | contig 10908 bp, 6 predicted proteins | sample SidCmetagenome_FD_92530 | JGI IMG/M metagenome (GOLD analysis project Ga0126336, IMG submission 92530) | Coral microbial communities from El Islote,Puerto Morelos, Mexico - Siderastrea C C metagenome | ecosystem: Host-associated > Invertebrates > Cnidaria > Coral | place: El Islote,Puerto...
AGTAGTAAGGGGCGTCACTTTGGGACTTTGTATCGAAGAGACCCACCCCTCGAGTTTTTTGAACCAATAAGAGACTAGTGCCATTCCTTTTTATCATGTGATCCCGGTCAAGGGGAATAAACCAATGAGAGACGAGATCAAAGGTCATGTTGAACCGGAAGTGATAGGAACCGGAAGTGACTGGAACTGTGGTGGTCATGTGATTGGGAAACCGCGGACCAAGAAGGGAAAAGGATCGCAGGCTCAAAGAAGAAGAGACGAGTTTTTTTCCTTGTCATGCTTTTAATAACAATTAGTAGTACAAGTACGTTTTTTCTTTTTATCCTCCAGATAGATTTGTATTTATATGTTTTTATCACAAAGACCACAACAACGTTCGTCGGGTAATTGGCTGAAAGTCAAGTCGTATAACAACTCAGCAAAGTCTTTGAAGAAGTAGTCTCACCACCATAGGAGTCAGAAGATGAACGTATAGAGCCAGGATGGACATTATGATGTCAGTGTTATGAGTTCGTGGTATGTTGATGAACCTTCTTGACCGAGGGCGTACAATGAGCACGGAAAGAAGACATGGAAAAGTTGAAATTCATGGGTGTCTCTTCCATGGATGTCACGAAATGTCCTCCCCTTCTCATCCCTCCTCATTTCCTCCTCGCCGCCATGACCCAAAGCGACCCCATGTCAGCACCTGTTTGAAGAGGTGAATGCAGAAATGGAATAACACCCAAGAAGGAGTAAAGTTCCACATCAAATGAAACCAGTCTAATTGGTGTGTTGTATAAGACGTAGGTCACCGACTGCTGCAGTTGCGCAAGACTACTTCTTCCAGTTGTACTTGTGTGACACAACAACAACAACAAGTTGGGAGAAGAACAAAGTCACCTGGATAACAACTGAGAAAAGAAACCAACTACCAACTTTGAAAGAAGCACATGCAATATGGGAGGACACATTTCCCTGCCAGGGATTGCGACGAAGTTTGAAATCTCAAATCAACAACAATGACGGCTGAGTAGACGCCGCTGGATCCAACTACGCTGGCTTCTTAGTGGTAAAACCACGTTGCTCTACCGTTTAGTGCGGGATGCCCGCCATGTATTTTCGACGAACTTCATCATCATCATGGACTCGAACAAGTTTGAACAAGACCGATCAGAAGCCTGGTAACTTATGTTCTACCTGGCTCAAAATCAAGCAAGAAGCCAGTGGGTGGCCCGCCGGGGGTAACAACAGAGGAACAAAAACGAGCCATTGCCGTCCCTGTCGCAATATGTGGAAGAAAGCGGGAAAAAACACATGGAACAGACGGTTCTTCCCCTACGAATGGATAAAGGCCTGTGCGTGGTATGTTGAACATGTCACCAAGAAATCATCCCAAGATGTCAACAGAATGGATTGCGACCAGACCAGAATGACATAGAAGCAAGACAAGACAGCAATTCGCTTTGTACTTCACTTCACTTGAACTGATTGGTAAAGGCTTCTTCTTCTTTTTTGTCGTGGTCAAGAATGGTTTTGACATGTTCCGTAATGTCATCCAAGTTATGGTGGAGAACACTTTCACGTAGTTTGTTGACTTTGTCGCGTCGTTCGAGTCTCTTTTTCAAAATATCCTCAAAGTACTCGTTTCGTTCGTCGGGCTTGTAGGTGCGTCCTGCTAGTTCCAAAGGAAAAACAATGGTGTTGTTCCTGTCAATGACGGCTAGATTGTCCAAATCTTTTTGGATTTGAGTTTTGAGTTCGTTGTGTTGTGTTTGTTTCATGATGGCGGCGGCTTCATCTTGAATGAATTCTTTGTAGTGCTCGGCCACGTCCTCGAGATCATAACCCGCTTGTAGACCTCGACGAACAAGTTCTAGTATGTAGTCATGAGTGTTGTTGAAGGTTTTGGGATCCAAATTTTTGCAATAGTCCATGTTGTCGTTGTTTGCGTTGTAGATGACTGAAATGAAGTTTAGCTTTGAGGTATTCTCTTTTTATACTGAACGGTGTGACGTCATTGGTCCTGTCGTCAATCAAAGGCGACGTTTGTACCAGGGGTGCACATGGATTGTATTGATAAGTGTAACGGACCACGTGTTCTTGAAAGTGGACTGTTTTCATTCTCTCTACTAAGAGAAGATCTCAAGGAACAATTCTTAACCAGTAATGAAGTGATTACCTCGCTAGCCTAGCTATTTTTTACGTTGGTCCTCTGCCAGATGCCAAGTTTTACTGCCCACATCATAGAGGAACGCAAACTCAATGTTCGAAAACCTGCTCAGGAAAACCATATAACGACCATCTGTTATTTTCGGTGTCTGGCGAGGCAAGTGATGGCGTACCGTTGGTTAGCCTAGGTGAATTATACCACAAAACTGATGCTAAACTATATGATGTCGTGCCAAGCAGTGATCAATCAGGCAATATCAGAAAATCAGACACACTCGAACTAAACAAAGGGTACTTGTTAATCTCCGTGTTCTGGAAGTAAGCAGTAAATGTCTCGTTGCTCGTCCAGCATGTTTTCCAATGAAGAGGTAGTTTGAAAGAGTCGTTTTACTTCGGCTAACGCTTCTGGGGTGGGATGTCTGGAACCTACCACGGCGCTGTGTTTATGGAGGGTGGGCGATCCTTGCATGGGAAGAAACCCATTGCCAAAAAGCCATTGATGTTCGTGCCAATAATAATGTTCTGCATGATATTGGTACCATCGTTTTTCTGGTATGTTGTAAAAATAAATGGGTTTGTGTTGATCGACAGCGAATTGGACCGTCCATCCCGTTCCTCCTTGAATGTTGACGGGAAGGCTATAGGTTGCTGTTATAGGTTGCTGTTGAAAGAAACCAAAGGCATACACGGCAGTTGCCAATTTGACGATATGAAAATTTCGAAGTTGGAGGTGACGCGAAAAAGTGTTGGGAGTAAATAAATGTCGACGAGTTCTTTCTGCTACTCGTTGAAGGTGTGGTTCGGCTTCCTCAAGATCTTCTGGATGGAGGGGTGTGATGAATTTACTTCGGTTGTGATGGGGAGGGATGACGACATGCATGTGCATACCACAGTCCTTGGCACACTGTTCTGCATATTCATCGATGCCAATGGCTCCTCCACTGTAAATGTGGTAGTCATGGGTTGGCATGATGTAGGAATGAAACGCTCTGGATCTCGGTTCTCCTTTTGACGTGAACAACTTGAACAAAGTTCGACATCCTTGTCTCGTTCATAAAGTAGTTGACAAGTGGGACACCATCTTTGTTGCTGGAGTTTCATGTGTTGACGATACAGTTGATCATATTTCACTTTCCAGTGATGTATGGTATCTTCCAAGTCATTTATTTGACGATTGGCTTTTTGAAGACAACAAACAAGAGTAGGTAGATCCGCCATTCCAAGAGTACATTGAGATTCCAAAGATTACAAAGAGATCGAGGGCATCGAAAAAGGCGAAATTAAAGAAGACTAAAAAATTACGCCAGCAGATCCTATTACATGAGAAGGCACCCATCCATGGTACCTTCGACACGACCTGTTCGTGGGTTGGGTTTCCTTTTGTAATAAATAGAGTTTATCCATTGCTGAACAGTCGCTCCTCCTTTTCCTTTTTGTATTTTTCGTCGTCGTGGAGGTTGGCGGCGTCGTCTTTTTGGCTTGGGCATGTTAATAAATGTTTATATAATTGAAATTCTCGAGATGTTCCTAACGTGCTTTGAATCGTGTTTCGGCAAAGGTCTTGTAAGGAGAGAATGGGTCGCTTAGCAGCAATGCGTGTATTTAAATAGTTAGGCCATTCGGTGATGCGATATTTCAAAATTGGTGATTCTTTGGTTTCCTCTTTGAAGTGGGCACTGGCCCAAAGTTCAATGGCAGTAAGAAACCAATCGAGGTGTGCTGGTTCATAGTTGTCATAGACACAACAAGAGATATCTTGATGTACCACGTGAAGTTGATCATGGGCTAGAATCAGTTGCATGTTCATTTTCTCCTTGTATTCCGTGTCCGTTTCGTTTACAATAAGGAATTTTTTTTCTAATTCTTCTAACCATCCAGGTTCATGGAAGAGGAGTTCCTGTCGTATGCATTGACCATGGGGACCTAAATCCAATTGAGGATGAATGAGTTCTAACGTATCAAAATCGTCGTACACATTACGACTTCCCTGATATTGCTCCTCATCATGTTCCTCACCATCAAAGTCAAAGTGGATGAAGGCGAACATGAAGGGGCTTAGACGCAAACAACTATCAATCGTAAGCGAGGAAGTATGATGGTCAGCCAAGAAATTACAACCAAATGATCCTCCCACGCATTAAACATCCATCAAATCAACTGTTTATATCCATAAGGATAAGAGTTATAACTGTCCATGTCCAAGACGCGCTTGTCGAAGACGAGTTGATAGTTTTTCGTCTGACTGACAGTTTGGATTTTTTTCCCTTCTGACACTCTTTGTATTTTACGAGGATTTGTCAATGGTAATAGACGTGGCTTGTTTTGTGGTTCCAAAATTTCATCAAGTGTTAACTCTTTCATGGTATTGAAATTCAACACGGCTTGTCCTCTGACATTGAGTGTAAAGCCTCTCACTTTACACTCCGTCTTCCCATGGTATGTTTTATAAGCATAGTTTTTCGGTCCCGCCGAGACAAACTCTGTGATGTAATCTTCATGTTCGATTTCGTCCAAGAGGATGGGCTTGATTTCGTTGGTAAAGTCTCCCAGGTAGCAACCAAGGGAGACTTCGGGAAGTCCAGGTTCCCAATAATACACTACACTGTCCGTATCAAAGTACAGGACTTGCTGTTGAAGATGATCCAAGGTTTCATAGAGTTTCAGGCGGCCATAACATGTCGTGAACGCGGCCACGAAGATGTTGGTGTTTGTCTGGATGGGAACACATTCTTCCAGATACGAATGATATACATGAATCATGTCGTCATTCACAATTTCAATGCGGTGGATCTGTTGTCTGTCATCTGCTAGTAATGTAAAAAATTCAGAAGGCTGGATACACGTCGTGACTTGCGTGAAGTTCTCTCCTTGTCCAAATTTGCCCCAAAAATTGTTGAGTTTCAGTTTGGCCACTTTGCGCAAACCAGGGTTGTCTTCAATTTTTTCGGCATCGAGTCGGATGCCTTCGTGGCGCTCATAATCGTCGATGTAGGTCTGGCGGGCTTCTTCTGTAGTACACCAACTTGGCCAGTCGGAGGTCTCTTGTTTAATCTTTAAAAACGTGTCAATGTAGTGTTGGAACAAGGTGTTGGATTTCTCTGCAAAATTCCATACTTCAAATATGTAGAGGATCCGATATCCTTTTTCTAAGGCTTTTTCCAGCTCTGGTGTACACCACGTACCAGTAAGTGCTCTTTCATCTTCTGAATGGGCACACCTGATGGACCGTTCATGGAGGGATTTCGGGCGTTCTTGTTCGACGCAGGTACGACAAAGTGGAAAGGTCAATTTGTTTCCTTGCCGATGTGGTAGCACACCATGATACAGTTCATACGGAGCCCAGACTTTACATTTGATCAAGCCAAAATACTGCGAAATGTTTGTATGCCCTGGGTGATCCACGAACGTCGGATGACCTACCGGGTACATTTGCGTTTTGTTCACCCATGGGTAGAGACTGCATATATCCACGTAACGGATTTGCTGATGGGGTTGCGCTTTGAAGTAAAGGGTCGTGGCGTTGGTCCTTCCACCAAAAAACGCGTCCCTTGGGTTGAGAGGTTCATCAAGGACCAGCTCTTCCACAAAATGTCGAATGTCAGGATCCATTTTTTTTTTAAGATGCCACTCGCATTCCCAGATTTCTTTCACAGTATAACCAAGGTCCCTCAGTTGTTGGATCTTGGTGGCGGTGGCTTGTCGTACTTGACCCATGGTTTTCCCTTCATGGTAGGGATGCTTCTGAAGACGATGGGGGAAATGTAAGATGCAACCATGATAAAAACAACCATGGAACTCGTACACCGTACGAGTGGTCGCATCGTAGCCGTCGACGCGAAAACGGTGCAGTGGTCCGTGATCGATGAGATGTTCCCCACGGTTACCCGCGTGCGCGATACGGGGCGCGGCGACATCACCAGCATGTATACGAGCATATATCCCTGGGTTAACATTGTCGGCGGCCGCGACAGAAGTAGAGGCTGTACTGGGAAGAACACAGGTGGAGCTTGAAGCTCTTCTTAAGAGTTCCTCCTGCCAGTATAACCATTCTTTGGCTACACGGGACTGGTTGAAGGTCGGACGCCAACCGTGCAGAGGTCTAACGGCAATGCTTTTTTCGGGCATCCAGTTCTTTCGATAAGCTACACTACAGGCTTGGGCGATGGTAATACAATGGGTCATCGGGTGAAATCCGGTGACTTGTTGGAAATGTTTTTGGAATTCTTGGCATCCTTGTTTTAACAAACGGACATCGGATTGGCAATACTTGAGGATCTCTTGATCAAAGTCAAACTGTTTTCCTTGTTGTTTTTCATACCAGCGTTCAAATTCTGCTTTCCGGCTGGTCGACATGCCTTGAGGGTCATAATACGCCTTGTCCGGTAATTGACCGACGTAGTGTTCATTTTCTCGTGTATTAAAGAAATGAGGAAAAAATCCTTTGGCTAATTCGGTGAGTCCAAATGTTTTGGGGAACTCTGCCAAGGCCATCGGTAAGAAATTCAGGGAATCAATGAACTTGATCGAAGGAATACTCAACGTCAAAATCTTCGCCCCATTCACAATGTGATGCAAGTCGGTTACATGTTGTTGGTACAAGGCTTCCATGATGAGATACCCGTCGTATCCTTTAAAATTATGGGCCACCACCACGAGTTGCTCGACATCGACTTCATGCGATAGAAGATAACACCATCGTAAAAACTCGTTACAACAGGTTTCGCCCCAAAAGGTATGTTGTTCATCGCTACGACTGGTTTCGGCACATAACAGATTGGGTACATGATCGCCGGTATCTTGACGGGCCTCGATGTCAAAATAGACAAAGAGGGTTTGGTCCTCCTCCTGGTCTTTTTTCAGGGGTTGAATGTAACACTTGTGTTGCTTTAAATTACATACTTGGCGACAACAGGAACAAGGGTTCTCTCCGCAGCGATGTTCTTTTATCTTTTGTAAGTTATAGCTGATCCCACATTGGTTGCACTTTCGATGTGTTTTGCAAACGCGGTCGACCACTTGGGAGGGTTGTCCAGAACTGGTTTTGGTGAGGTGATTGTGATAACAGGTGTCCCCAAAGAAAGCACGGTTGCATTGCCAGCAGTCGAGAGAGGCCACCGTTTCTTTGCGTTTGTTGAGAAAATCCACACAATCGGCTTGATGGCAACACCAACATTTAAGACCAGGACAGCGGTGGTGCGCCATATCGTTGTGATCAAAACCTTTCTCGCACTTGAGACAGAAATAGACCCTGCCAAAGAAAGCAGGCAAATTCGTGATCACATCGTAGTGACCATAATGACTTAATAAAATTAATTGGTTTTCACGTTCCGGTCCTTTGTAGACAATACTATGGCCATGCTCGGCGGATACCACGACAATTTGATAATCTCTCAACACATGTTGAAACAATGGCATGGCTTCTAAGAAGACGGGTTGGTCTTGAGGTACATTGGCCAGTTTACAGAGGGCTTTGGCGCGGATGGTTTGCGCGAGGCGTCCTTTTCTCAAGTTGTCATATTGCGGATGGTTGTCTAAGCGTGCTTTGGCGACGACCAGCGCCCTGGCACAACACAGATGATCTTTATTGGTAATTTGAACGACACACTTCTTTTTGTGAAGGATGTTATCATAACAGTCAGTGGCGAGACGTTTTCTTCCGCTCCCTGGAGGAGGCATCGTAATGTGAGTCACATCCAAATGTAAACTATCGTCCACTTCAAAGTTCTCATTGCTGTTTAACATTTGGGAGATTTGATCGAGGATACGCCTAGCTCCCGACAGTGGATCGCGCCAATCACCCACACTGACATTAGCGGACGTATGCGCAGACTGAAGACGGTTGGAAGACAAATAAATTTGAATCCGATCATGGTCGGGTATGTTGCTGATTAACTCTTGAATGGTTTCGTCTAATCCCTCTTCAAAAGCTCTCACAATATTGCCATGCCCTTGGGGGAACGATTCTTCTTGATTTTCCACACGCACATGATAGGTGGTGCGTCTGATGCCATAACGGCGGGCTTGTCGCTGCCGAAAAGGTTGTAATCGAAAGCGGTAATGACCTGATCGGCTTAGTGCTTGACTTGACATGACGAGGAAAATGACGCCAAGAAAAATAACTCCGACTCTTTTCAATGTTCAATGCTGGGTCCCCACCACTGTTTTCGACAGCGAGTCACTTTTCGCCATTGACAGTTGTCATAAATCCATCGACGTAATTGACGTTGATATGTTTTGGATTTCATCAGAGGTATAGCAAACGAACTGTAAAATTCCGGCGGGGGCGGTGGAGCCAAATGTTCACAGTCACACTCGTCGCAATCAACGATCTTGATAGGCATTCAGAGGTGGAGTCAAGAAGGACAAGAGGCAAAAAAAAAAAAAAAGGGTCGCACTGCTGCTGCTGTCGTCTCAGATGACTTAAAGTATTCCAAGTATTTCTCTACGTTTGACAGTCAGAAGACAAGGTTGCTGATCCTGTCTCCAGGACAAGTTGATTGGATTGACTGGGCACTGCACATTATATAGAGATGGACTATCTATCCCATAATAAGACGTATCACCCCGTTTTATTTTTAAGGTACATCCGAGGGGGATGGGGGTATCCCCCATGAAAAAAGGGTCACGTGATAGGGGTCACGTGATAACTGGGTGTATATAAGAAGTGGTCTCAGAGGAGAGTCGTTTTTTTCCAACATGTCTGACACAGAGTCTGTGATTACCGAGTTTACTTTGGCGACTGCTACAGTCGACGATGAACCGCTGCCTTTGTTGAGTGCGTTGAGGGAAAATGGAGTCAATGGTGCACCTTACACCCCCGTGGAAAGAGAACAACCGATGATGCGTCGCATGCAACAAGATCCCAATCCACAAGTACAATTGCAATCGGGTTTAGTACGGTTTGAATTTCGTGAGAAGAAGAACATACTTTTCATGCTCGATTTCGTCCCCAAGATCTTGAGGAACAAGGAAAACTGGGTGAGGTTTGCTAAGACCTGGCAGAAGATCTGTAAAGTCCAAGCATGGAATTTGTACCAGTTAGTGAAATTTGTGTGGTCTGATTTAATGACCACCTCTCATCAATTACCACAAGGTCTCACACACGACGAAATGAACGAGCTGCTGGATATGTGTGGATATGCGGACCAATTCAAACAACCTCTGAAACCGAGTCATCGTCAAAGTTTGGAGACCATGCTTCGACAGTTGGATTTTAATCAACGTTCGATTCAAGCCCACGAAAAATTCCTTCACAAGAAAGCGGCGGAAGTTCGAGTTGCCCGTGAAAGACGACGCCGGTTGGAAATCGAGACGCGACGACAACGCTGTTTAGAGCTGGAGGAACAGGCACGTCGTCAAAGGGAGGAATGGGAGCGACAGTTAAGGGAATCCGAGCAGTTGGAAAGACAGGAGACAGCAGCACCACAACTCACGATCGAACGTGTAAGAAGAAGATTGCAGTTTTGACATTTTGTTTGAAACCTTTTAATATTTACAAGAACCTTTTTTTTTTTTTACAGTTGGAAGAAGCTTCAGAAAGGAACTATGAGCAATACCGTCAATTAGACGAGTACTATAGAGACTTTTCGTAAGATTGTAAAAAAAAAGTGTTGTTTTTATTAAAAGCAGTTAAAGTTGTCTTTGTTTCCTTTTGTTCTTGGGTTTCAAGGGTTTATCCGCCCATTGAAAGAAACGACATCGGTCTTGGGGTGTTTCTTGGCATGTAAAATAAGGTCTGTTGGGGTTGGCTTGAGATTGGCTGATGCGTAAGAGAACGGGTTCGTCACAGTCACACACCAGAGTTCTTTTTCGGTAGTCCGCATGAAGTGTTTGATCGATGATGTTGAGATAGGTGGTGAGTTGATCTTGATGACAAAAGAGACCACACTGGTTGTTTCGACATTTGATGTAATGGGCACCTGTTTGTCGAGCTTGAAAACAAACCAGATCTGTTTGGCAAACAGGACAGTTCATCGGTTGACACACTTGTTCCATTGAAGGTAATTGGATAGGATAAGAAGATGCCGGTGGATTGAATAAATGGAGAATATCCCCATTAAATAAGTCCTCCACATTCGATGATGGAGGAGGTGAAGTCGTGGGTGGCGGCGGTGGTGGTGGTGAAGTCAGCAACAATGGCGGCGGCGGCGGCGAGGGTTTTTTGATTTTCAGTTTTCTCTCTTTTTTGGATTTTTTTCCCAACGGGGCAGGTGGTAAAGCGTTGACCATGTCTTCCAATTGATTGAGCGGTCTTTTGGTGGCCATCCTAACTCGTTAGAGAGACTACCCAAAAGAGAGAGAGAAAAGAAGTGGCGTCATGTTATATAGAGGGAATGGCGTCAGCCCTCTCTCGGATTGGTTAATGCGTTGGACTGTCGTCAGGAACAACCCATTCACGTTCTCGCAACGTGTCGCGCACCCAACCAAACAAATGATCGACATCTTCATGACTGAATCCCAACAGTTCATAGGTAAAAGCACTAAATTGACGTCGAAAGGAAACAATCTCTTCCAAAATTTGTTCTGTCACCAGATCGGGACTTGTCATCTGTACGACAAATTCAATGTCGTCGCGTTGCCAGCACGGGATCTCCACGTGATAATCTAAGAGTAAACGACGCCACTTTTGATGAATGGAGTCGAGGGACAGTTCACGTATGCCTCTCTTAATCGCTTCGTGAACGCGACGTCCGTGAAGGAGCGCTTCTTCACTGTACATGGGTTGAATGGGGGGTTCGAGATCTTGTACGTTTTGAT
>Ga0126336_10002226_pt1 | contig 10906 bp, 3 predicted proteins | sample SidCmetagenome_FD_92530 | JGI IMG/M metagenome (GOLD analysis project Ga0126336, IMG submission 92530) | Coral microbial communities from El Islote,Puerto Morelos, Mexico - Siderastrea C C metagenome | ecosystem: Host-associated > Invertebrates > Cnidaria > Coral | place: El Islote,Puerto...
CAATTTTTGGGGGGGGGGGAGTAGTGCGAGTTTTTTTTTTTTATTATCATTATTTCAACTATCATTCAAAGAGCGTTGTAATGCCGTAAGGAAATCCAAAGTAAGCGCGAAGTACTTTCGTCATTTAGATTAACACTCTGAAACGCTCGTTATGTATCTTCATAAAATAGAAACACGCGCCAATACAATAACGGTATGCTGAGGCATACTAGTGTACAGGAGGGGAACCCCGATGTAACGAACCCCTATACAACTAAGACCCCGGTATAACGATGGATATTTTTCAGCCCAGTAATATTAGTCGCACTATTTTACGTTTTCACGACAACTTGATTGTCAATCACAACACATTGTATCATCCCATCACCATTGATACCATCACGAAAAAAACAAATAAGATGCTTATCGCAATAAACGCTTGGTTATGTGAGCTACTGGTTTGTGGGTATGAGGTCAAGTGGCTGACTTCCGTTGAATTTATAATAATGAGACAAAGTACGCCATACAATAAAAACTGTCACGTACAAGTGCCAGAATTAGAATGTATACCGTCATATACCTTCAATACTAAAACGTAGAGACAAATTGCAAGATAGTCATACACTTTCAAAAGTTGTTGATTTGACTTCGCATTTGAACAATTCGTCAAAATGTTGATTACTCAAGATAAGTTGTTTCTGAGACACCTTTGCCTGGTAATTGACATCCGAAGAATAACAAGCACTTTAGAAGCGTGCACTCTGGCTAGTTCGCGAAGGTTGCATTATTTTCTTTCGTCTACAATATCAGGTTAATTGACATCTAACAAGCATATTAAAAACGTAGTGAACATGAACCCATCCAGCCAACTAACGCCTCGTCAAGAATTGTAGCTGATAAAACGGAGCACGGCGAAAACCATGAAGAAACATAAAGACTAATTCTTACACCGGAAACTTGACGCAATTGGTACCCCTGCCTTTATGAACCTTTATACCCTACGTGACATGCGCGACGCGCACTTATCTCCTTTGTTACCAAAAGTATACCACAAGTGAACCAGAGAAATGTGGGTCTATATCCACACACAAACTCCATCGAGTGGTAGCAATGTGGTCTTCATTCCATGAATGAAACCACACAAAAACTAGATATGTAAGATTTTAATAACCACATAAACTTTTTGTAATCTTGATCAGCAAAATAAATTAAAACTAAAATAAACTAACGTACTTCAGTTCTCTACAAAGTAAAATTAAACAATTAGTCCAGTGTTACTGGAAGTAATTCGACATCTTTTGGTATATAACTTAAGATTTAGAGACCCTGAAGTCATCTTCATACAATAAGACATAAAAGTTCGCAATATTACAATCTTGTTTTGAAATTTAAATTACCCATTATTCAATTGGATATTGGAATTACTACAAGAGCATTGCAAATTTACATATGGTTGAATGTAAAAGGATTAAAAAGGAAGGGATTTCATTGAAACACGAACTGCAACAGACACGGCTTCATTCCAATCCCTCGTCAATTGCTGCAAGGCTAGTGTAATATCACTTGACGTTATTTAATTGATATTTAACTATCGTAAGACCCTCACCTTGCACTTTCAATACCGGTTCAATATCAGTATCAATGCTGTATCAATACTGGATGGATTTAAATTTATGTATCATGTATCTTTGCACCTACAATTTGCTCAATACATCAATTGACTATAGTTACCGACACCTTGCCTTTTCAGAGACTACGTGAAACTAAACTAAAAAATATTCTCTCCAGTAAAAAATGTTTTAAATGCAGATGCCGTAGACTGTAAGATTACGCAGGCTACATATAAGATGAAACAGCTCTCATCATTTTTCGATGTTCTTTTCCATCAATAGCCCACTCATCAGCCTTGTTAAGAAGATCTTTAAAAGCTGCAAAAAGCTGAAAAGGAGTTCATATTGATCAAGCAAGTGATAAGCAACTTTTTTTCAGGGAAATCATCATTTAAAATTGTCTCGGTAGAGATAACGACTAGAATTAAATACCAGTTTTTCCAACGACTTCATTAAACGTTACACTTGTTGTCACTTTTTTATCTCAGTTTTAAAAAGGTCACGGTATAACCTCATTTTTCAGCCCCGTTATGTTCTCCTGCATTCCTCTGCGTTCCTGAGGAACAAACCAATTTATACTTTCGGTTTTTCTCGATACGATTTCACTTTTACGGCTGCTGAGAAGGTCTAACAAACAGTAATCTCGGTCTCAGGACAACATTTTCATTGTTGTTGTTGTTGTTTTTACGTGCGACAGCATTGGTTTAGTGGAAAATTTCTTTCAACTTTCAACTTTCGCTGCTGTTTTGCGGAAAGCCGGTGAAAACTTAAGGTTGCATTCTTCCCGCTTTCTGCCAATGTAAATAAACATTTTATTTACGATGCACTAATTCTAAATAGGTCCCAGATGCTTTTCACTTTTTGTTTTTTTTCCTCTCTGAATTACCTCATTCATCCATTCCTCGTCTTCCATGCAGAGCCTCTGCACAATGTCTTCTGTACTTTCCATCTCTTTAACTTCCTCCAGCTGTTGGACAGATAAGAATACAAAAAAGTGTAAACAATGGCAAGCCCTTTCCTTTCTAAAGTTGAACCTTCAGTTACGTTGTAATGAGGACGAAATCCTCAAGTACGACCATTCAAATGAAAGCTACTGCGCAATACTTTCCTGTGGTACTGTTTATTAGCTTTTATTATGCTGTACAAGGCGGTTCTAACTTTTGAGGCCGTGGATAAAATCTTAAAAGTGAAAACACTAAAATGAATACTATTGAGACTGAGTACTTTCTTGTAGTGCTCTTTATCATAATAATATTATTTTATATTGAATTGAATCTTTATTAAATCACCTTTGTTACGTTGTACAACGCGACTCTAACTTCAAAAGTAAGTTCGTCAATGAGCTTTTTCAGCGTGTCCTTTAATGTTGTTTATTATGCCATGTTTCTACTTTTGATTCATTTCTCAGGCTGATTTCTGTGGATGAATTTCTAGACTGTAACAAATCAAAGAAAGCTCTAATGGTAGTACTTAACCTAAACTTTCTCAAAGTCCAATCAAATCATTAATTTCTAGCTGTGGTGACACTAATAAAACATCTGTTAGTTTTGTAACATTCACAGCACTACGATATGAAAGAGCTTGTACATTTAACTTGAAGAACTAAAATAGCTTATTAAATTTCAAAAAGCAAAGCATTGAAATACTGTACCTTTTCAATACATTTTTTCATTAACGTAAAGGAGCAATAATGATGCAGCTGATGATACAGCGATGCCTTATCAGCACAATAGCAGCCAATGCGAAACTCCTAAGGCAGGATTAGAAAACATTTCATCGCAATAAATGTCTTGAATGTTAAGCCCAATGAGAAAGCCAGGATAGGTTACAATTTCAGCTGTATGCTTAGGTGAATAAAGACTGACAAATAAAGACAAAATTAAGCTATTGCTTACAATGTAAGTCTGACTGTATCCCGGCCATTTCAGATGGATTTTTGTTGTGAAGTAATTATAACTCTTTAAGCCCTAACAGTGTCAAACATGAAATTTCTCGTTACATTATCTCTACTTGCTTAAACATTCAAGCGATGAAAATATAGAACGTGATCACCAAGGATAAGATGTCTTGATATTTAGACAAATTCTCCTTACTAGTTCCATGAGGAATGTATGGAGAGTAGTAAGGAGACTCAATAATGCATTTTCATATCAGGGATTAAAGGGTTAATATAAATTTACTAAATAAACAGCTATCTTGAACCTGTCACTATCTTGAATTCCTGCTTTATCTGACAATTTTTTGTTTCCCTTTAGTGTTTGAGATAAGTCCAAGATGTGACATCAGGTTGATAAGTTGAACACATGAGGGAAAGCACCTTAACCCCGACCTTAACAGAGTTAAGACAAATATGTTGTACCAATTACCTGCACAATACCACCTTGTGGCACTTTGTAGAAAGAAAAACACCTTGTTATATGCCGGTTCCTCTTACAGGCCTACCAAAAGTATTAATAATAATAACAATAATTATAGTGATAATTCGATGATGATAATAATAATAATAGTCTGTGATAATAATAATAGTCTATAATAATAATAATAATAATAATACTATGAAGGACCTTAACAATGAGAGAACATTGACGTCTCAGATGTCACAGGAGCTGAGACTACCAAAGTTCTATGTTTCTTTGGACCTGTTCTAGCTGATACCATCAAGTCAAGACACAAATGCGATCTGCAAAACTGTCAATATAGAGAACATAGGGCTTCCAGTTGGGTACAAGGTTGGCTTAAAAGAAACGGAGTTTGGAGTACAAAGGAGAAGGCCTGGAATGAAGATGTTGCTGAAATGAATGGGAAAACATTTTGCATTTTCAGGACTCATTTTCTCTGAAAGGTGGGTGAGGTGGGGAGGGGAGAGGGTGGGGTGATCCTCAGAGCCCCTCCTTTAAATACATCACTGTTGTAGACTGCAGCCCAGACTTGCTTTAAGGTGGCCGATCACAGTTTTCTTGTGCCTACACTTTATTCATCGTTATTTTCAAACCATTGGCAGTTGGGTGGCCAAAATTGGCAAGATGCAAGTTCAACTTAAAAAGATTATATTTTAGTATGTTTTATTGTGCTAAGTACCTTTGCCATGGCAACATGCTGGTAATAATGGGTTTGATTTATTTTCAGAAAATCCAGTCAATAGATTTTTTCCATCATTTGTCTCTAGAAAACTCTGAAAAAATACTCTCCTATTGACACCACTCTCGCGAAATTTTGACAGAGATCTTCTGTAGTTTGGTATTTTGCATTTTAACATTTTTTGTACGTCCTTTGTCAGATTTCAATCTTTGTTTGTAGGCAAGTTATGCATGTTCTGAACTACGTAGTATTCTACCAAATTACATGAAATTCCAATGTGCCATACATTCCACAGAAATCAGTGCATTTCCAATAAACCATGCAGTCACAATTTTCTTGTTAACTGCCAGTGCATTACATTTGACAGGGTTCTCGATCCGCACAAACAATCCTAGTAAGGCAGGGTATTTTCCAATAGTATTTAACCTTAATGCATTGAAAAACAAAATGTTTTTTACACATAACAAACCGTTTGATTGTTAAGATGGAAAATAACACTTGCACAATCTTCGCTGGACAAAATAAAATGATCGCTGTACATACAGGTGCCATGTTTGTTTGTTTGTTTTTCTTTTTGCTAACTCACGTCAGCAGTACAAATCATAGAGCGCGCGCAAACTGTGTTCAGACACCTTAAGTCACTACCGGTAGTTTTTTCTTGGTGACAAAATAGAGTTTTAGTCGTATATATGTGTATACAATGTGTGTGTATATAGCACCCGATGAAAAACAGATGTTCAGATGACTGTAAACTGTGCGCAAAATATGTGTATGCATTACACACAGTGCAAAGCAAATGAATTGAAGATGTGAAATGATCTGCCATTTTCATTCATGCATGACTGGACCATGTGCGTCTTCAAGAGGAATGAGCAACTTGAAGCAAGTCTTAATGTTAAGCCATTCTTTTCTTATTGGTGAGCTCCAGTGTCAGCTAAAATGTTTTATTTTTCTTGTTTATTTCATTTGTTTTGAGTCCTGACCTGGCATTTACATGTAGCATCCACGGGCTTTGAAAGAAGGGTCGTATCTTCAAGGAAACTATATCTTCCAAGCATTTCCTGTTTTATAAGAGAATAAAATGAATAAAATTATTTTTAAAGAAAACTTTTGGTGCTTTTATTTTCCATGGGATTTAAACAACATAACTAAATTGATCCACTATGGGTAAAAGTTTATACTAGTTATTAACCACATCAATCAGTGAAAGAAACGTTTGGGCTAAAATATTCATTTAAATACAGATTAATAAATTGAGTCCCCTGGGAGGGAGGGAGGGTTTCGAAATTACACAGTGAACTGCAACTAGACCACAAGGGAATGTAACAAGAAACCTACAGTTATGATGCGATCAATCAAGATAATGATTAACTGTTTTGATTCAAATCAAAACAACACTTTAAGTATCAACATGTCTGGACAGGTCTCCGATTTACTCTACTGACTAATTCTAAGTAAATTTCAGTAAATTCAGTAAAATTCTAAGTAGCCGGATAGTGATTATTGAGCGTGGAAGGCAATCCCTTCTAGGTGGGTCTAGGGGCATGCCCCCCAGGAAATTTTTACATTTTAAGTCCCTAGAAACGGAATTTCCTTGATTCTGAGCACAAATTTCCAATAATGTCAGTTCCAAAGGTAATTGTAACTTTTCAATTTTATTTGTGTAAGCTCATACCTTCAATGGTTTTCTACATGTAATATAATGAACTAATAATCGTGTATCTCTGTGCCAACCAGATTATTTCATACTTGTCCAATACTCCGACAAATTTATGCATAGCATTGTTAAATTTCTTATTGTTTTGCTTCAGTCTTTCTTGTTATGATTTTGTACAGTATTGTTATGTGAAGTGAATACAATACAATGCCATGCATAAATTTGTCGGAGTATTGGACAACCCTCGATTATTTTTAAGTCAATAAACTGCTATGACAAATAACGTTCATAATCATATATCTACGCCAGTAAAGGAATAATGATGTAATAATCTGTCTTTAAAAAAATTATATATATCACAAAAGTAGCCGGTAAAAACGACCTGAGTAGCCGGTTGATTCTGCCGGCTGCCGGCTGTTAGGGACAACCCTGATGTGGGAGGTTACAATAAAATTATTGTGAATAAAGATGGTGCTGTTGTTAATCTAATATTTTTAAGCTTGTATTTCCCTGCAGTTACAGTTTTGTTATCCAGTTTACAAATACAGTGCCTTCTACCTTGAATTCTATACTCCATGCATTGCTGTCAACAAGCATTTTCTTACTCCACAGTTTATCCTCAATAACAATCTTTGCTTGCTCAAAGCCAGGATCTGATTCTGAAAGATGAACACACAGTAATAATTAGTATATGTCAGGATAGAAAAGAAAAGAATTTAAACCTGTGGAAAACCTGCTTCTTTCCAGTGTTGTCAATGCTGTTTTTCTTTCAAAAATCAATTCAAAGATTATAGCTGCCCACTCAGGATCAAACTGATCTCAGGTTATCGTCTACAAATTGAGGACTGTCAATCAAATTAAATGAAAGACACATGTATTAATAAGTGCTCATAACTTGATGGTATTAAAGGCTCCTGAATATTATTTCCAAATACTAATAAAGCCAGCTAGGATCAGGGATTTTATGAGTTTGAGATCAAGTTGGGTTCCAATAGTTACAAAATATTACTACAAGTTCTGATTTTAGTAGTTAGAAGCTGGGATTTTTCACAATTTTAAACCATCATTCTGGAACTCCAAGTCAACTCAAACTCACAAATTTCTCTATGCCACTTGTAACATCCACGTGAACAGTGAACTGTGTACACTGATGCACTAATTCATTACTCCAGTGACATTAATATTAAGACCAGCTCAGTCAACAATGAGAAGTTATCCTATTAATGGTAGCTGGTCATTCATTGACAAACAAATCAAACATTTTCCTCACTATATCAAAATATTACGAAATTTTATTTAATAAATAAAATGTACATCTAACTTACCATTCTCTGAAGAATCATTTTCTAGAAGACTTCTCAGGACCACCTGCACATAGATTGCATGCGCTTCCTCCAAGGTTGGTTTAAGGTGAAAAAATACACCTCCACCTAACAAATGACATGATCTTTGAATCCATGTTACACCATTTCACATTTGTGGGTTTAATGCTCTATAATTGGTTCATACTGTAATCAATGCTAGACATTCTGGAGGCTTTGATGCAAGGCAAACTAAATCAGCTTGACTGCAAGTGATTATTTTTAATTATAATAATCTATGTTCAAAAAAGTAAGGATTGATGCTGAAACAGTCAGACATGTAAAATGTGCAGAGTAAAGCTACTAACCTAGGGATTAGAATTGGCATAATTATACATAGATTTAATCATAAATGCCTAAATTAGGAATTTATCACTGTCCTGATTACACGTACTGTAGGTACCTGATATTCTAGTTAAAGCTTAATCTAGGCTTGAATTTAGCCTTAAATCTAGTTCCCAGGTTAGCTTTTTAGTTTGTGCTTTTGACCATCAGTCTATATAATTCACCCCTGGTCTCTAGTGCATGTCTGGTGTAGTGTGCATTATTTACACTGTGCACTGTTCACAAATGCATGCATGTTTGCAGGCTATCTGATCATTTCTTACAGTCATTTCTTATAGGTGTCAAATAATTTCTAGTACAATTAATTGACTTTACAACTAAAGGGTTTAATGCAAATCAAGGCACAGGCGGCCCAAGCTCAAAATGAGAATACGATCTAGTTGCAAAATATGACCATTGCTTTAAGACTTTGTATGGGAAATTCACTTTGCTTCTCAAAATGCTAGAATAAAGTTATGAATGTGGAAATAAACTTCACTTACCTTAACATGGGGATGTCTTTGTGTCTTGTTTGTAATTTGGACGCAATAAATGGCCGTTTTTGGCCAGTTTTTGGTTTGGTGTTGTTCGCAGTGTTGTTTCTCCACTTAAAACGATGGAAGGCAGGTGACTCCAGACGAGCAAGTCCCACAAATCGCTCTCGTGTCACAATGCAATGCAGAGAATCGCCATAAAAACACCATACTCTTAAAGCCACGTAATTTCTACATCCCATTCAACCTTCACGGTGATCGAATGGCAATTCTGGTCTGAGAAAATTTTAAAAAAAAATTCAGCTATCAGCAATCTTCCCGTGCACTGGGCTTTTGGCATGGACACGGCCGTTGCAGGCTATACGCATTTTGCACTCTCACTGGTCAATTTAAACCACAGAATGCTCAGGCTATACGCATTCTGCACTCTCATTGGTCAATTAAACCACCGGTCATGCGCCAACAACAACTGTCTGTCTCTGTCTGTCTGGCCATGTCCACGCCAAAAGCCCAGCGCATGGGAAGATCGCTGATAGCTGAATGTTTTTGTAATTTTCTCAGACCAGAATTGCCGTTCAATCACTGTGAAGGCTGAATGGGATGCAGAAATTACGTGGCTTTATGAATATGGTGTTTTCATGGCGATTCTCTGTGTTGCGTTGTGATAAGAGAGCTATTTGCAAGATAGTGTAGTCCTTTTTATCTTACTTATAAAATTTAATAATAAACTTTGAAATAAACTTTGAAACTTAAAAAAAAAGAAAAAAAAAGAGCGATTTGGTGGACTCGGTCATCTCCTGTCACCTGCCTTCCTTCGTTTTAAGTGGAGAAACAACACCGTGAACAACACCGAACCAAAAACTCACCTAAAACGGCCACGAGTTGTGCCCAAGTTACACACAAGACACAAAGACTACCCCATGTTAAGATAAGTGAAGTTTATTTCCACATTCATAACTTTATTCTAGCATTTTGAGAACCAAAGTGAATTTCCCATACAAAGTCTTATAGCAAAGGTCATATTTCGCAACTCGATCGTATTCTCACTTTAAGCTTGGGCCGCCTGTGATCAAGGAAATGTATTTCACAGTTTTGGCAAAACAACATAAAAAAGGATAAACAGTAAAGGCTAAAGGATAACTTTTTAAAGATTTCACCATGGCACGGTCACTGCCTACCCTCCCAGCACAGAAACAATGGCCATAGAGATAATGTTTGGCAACTTAAAGCCTTCAGTTGAAAAATTAAGACAACACCATTTGTCCTTATAGACCTGACAAGTTACAGGAGAGGTACCTTCAACTATTTCTTGACTATCCAAGTCCTCAGCTGAGTCGTGAACAATAAAATCATCTGAGTCACTACCTTGTTCACTGCTAGAGGTTCTTTGTGATGACTACAAGTTAAAGACAACAAAAGAGGAATATTTTAATATTTCGACATCCAAATGATCGGTCTAGTTTAAGGTCATTATTTAAACTCATAGCGTTAGAATTTAAATCTTGAAATTTCTTTTTGTATAGTCCCAGGCTTAACAAAATGCAATGTCAAAAAAGTGCTCCTCCAAATAGTACCAATGTACAAAGATGTATGTCCAAAATGAGACACAAAGGCCCCTCTCTAAAAAATATAGGGTCCCAATATCCACAGTTTAAATTCTTAAGGTTTAGTTGAAGGTTATTTCCTTCCCCCTTCAGTGGCAGATCCTGTATAGGATTTTTGAAAGGGGGCATGGCTGACCTGACAGAATGATATCAAAACAATCAAAGACAAAATCACCTCAGTGATAGCTCTGTTCCCTTTCATAATTTCAAGCTTAAATGACCCCAAAGATGGGGGTGGCTAGCCACCCAATCCACCCCCCTGGATCCACCCCTGCCCTTGCAGTGGAAACAGAGTAAACTAAAATTAAGTACATGTACCTCATCATCCTCTGAGCTGTAATTAGATTTCAATTTCTTGCGGCCCACCCTTCTTTGAGGAAAACGGTGTTCCTGGAGGTAATAAAATCATAAGTTGTCCACTCTCAGGGTGCATACAGTGAAATACTATTACATGTAGTTTCACTAGAGCATGCAACTACTGGCAAAGTTCCTTCTACAAATGCTAGTAGTGGATCTGGGGTGCATTGGCACCCCAAAAGATTTACAGATATTCCTGTGTGTCATTTCAATGCCAGTATCCAGGCAGCATATCATCCCCAATGTTGGTTTGAAATACTGCTGTTAAACATTTTGCAATCTCTTTCATTCTCCCCACAAAAAGATGTTTCTGAGAATAAACTAAGGATCACAAAATGCAATGTTGTGAATGAGCCATGTGTGGCGTATTTGGACATTAACGTATCGTAAAACAGGTAAAGGAACAGCTAAACGAACCAAACAATATTTATTCAACTAGAAC
>Ga0126336_10002227_pt1 | contig 10905 bp, 2 predicted proteins | sample SidCmetagenome_FD_92530 | JGI IMG/M metagenome (GOLD analysis project Ga0126336, IMG submission 92530) | Coral microbial communities from El Islote,Puerto Morelos, Mexico - Siderastrea C C metagenome | ecosystem: Host-associated > Invertebrates > Cnidaria > Coral | place: El Islote,Puerto...
ACCTGCTCCTAAGATTAGAAATACAGAAATATCAGAGGAAAAGACAAGAAAAAGGAGGTAAAGTGGTAATGAGAAATACCTTATAGGTACATGGCGTGATGTAGATTTCACAATCAACCTTACACAAGAAAGAGTGTTTATCGATAGATTCTATCGCACTAAACACACAGAAACTTACAATTACCAAGTACCATGCAACACTAGTCAACTCCACTTCTCACAAAATCACAGCGAAAAAGCGTTATTCTTTGTCCAAATTCACTGCTTTTGACGAAGAAACAACTTTACGCCGTACATTTCTTTATAGCAACTTGCAATGTTTGCCCCCTAGCGATCCCAGAATCCTATGCGCATAACCGGGCATCCGGTTACTGGTAAATCATTCATTGGCGTGCACATCAAGATGTCTTATTCTTGGTGATTATTCCCTTATTTCTCATGACCCATATGTGTAACCAAGTAGTGATACAGGAAATTTGGACCCCCACTCGATTCTGACCTGTATGCAACTTTTCCTTAACTTCATCCTGTGCTTTATAGTGTCACAGGGCATACTAGCTGTCACCACCTGAAAAAAAATTCTATTCTTGACAACTTTTCCATTGATGTCCTTTCTGCTGACTTCCAATTCACCTAGTCCAGACAAAATGCAACGAATTGTAGAGGTGGATTTGTACATGTTGTTGATATGTAGAGTGACCCTGCTTGACTGTGTTTTTTGATATTTGGCTAGTTATTAAAAGCCAACAGAAGAGTATGAGAAAGAAGGCAAACAAGCAATTGTCATTTATTTTGTTTCGTCAACAGCCAACCACTATCCCCTTCATGTACTCCAACTGTTCGTGTACCTCGCCCATCTCCTGTTTCACCAACAATCTTAACTGATTATCAGAAGCGAATGTTGTGGAAAAAGAACTTACAAACTGTCCCAGAACCAACAAATACTACCTCTGAAAAGGGACATACATCCGTCGTGGGTGTCCATGAGTTCTATGAGAATGATGAGTTGTTGCAGGATTGGCAAGATGTGTATATCACCTCAGCATACCTTATCTGGTGCCAAACCAACAGGGTAAATCATGCATAATTACAATCATGTATTTAAAAATAATTTTCAACATTAGACACATTTATATTAATGCATGAGTCAAATAAAGGAATAAGATTTTAATAATAAGTAGTTGTGAAATGTAACTCCTAGAGTTAACCTCAAATTTGTACCATATGAATTGTGTTGTAGGTTAAAATGAATGTCAGGTCAAAATGATTTTTAACTAGTTCGATTTGTATTTCCTTAGTTTATTTTATAGTCATAAGCATCAAACTAAAACAAAGGAAACTACAAATCAAACTAGTTTGAAGTCATCTCAACTGAAATTCATCTTAACCTACAACATATGCATCGGTCTGAGGCATTATTGACTGAATCCAAAAAAGTTTGAGAACACTCATAGACCACTGATACCTCTTGCACCAAACAATGTCACCTTCCTTGCTAGTCCTAACAAATTTATGAAGGAAGCACAGCATCTTTTTAAACAAATTCGCAAATGGATGTAAATATTTACTTAATTTAATTTGTATTTGCAGAGAAAAAAGCGGAAAGCAAAGAGCACTGGGTAAGATTTTTAAACCACATGTCAGGGCTGTCGTTACATTTTGAATCGCCTGTTGCCTTGACCTACAACTGCATAACAAACTTGTTGCTTTGTGAGTAAATTGTACCAACAAGAGACAAGTTCACCCATAACACTGAGGTCCCATCAAGCATACTCAGCTGTAACAGGTGTCACGGGTTTCAGTCCTTAATTACAGCCCAGCAATTATTGTGGCATCAGTGTTTTATGGTAATCAAATAATTATGATTTCTTGTAATGTCTAGTGTTCTGACATTCTCACATTTCAATGGCTTTTATTTACGTAGTATTCACACTATGACAAAATGCTGTTTCTTTTTTCTTTGGATCTTTGAACAAAAATTAACAGTGTAAATCAGAGAAGCAAGAGCACTTTATTTTCAAATTTCACCCAAAACAAAAATTGCAAGAGTATAAATTTCAGATTGAAGAGCAAGTGGTTTTGAAGCTCAACAGAAGCCACTCATATGAATTTCTCTGCTTGTTTTCAGTTAAATAAAATAAGTATTCCTTAGCAAATGAATGCCTGTTCTGGTGGTTTAGGTTTACTTTACTCTTAGATATGCTAACACCTCCATGATCAAACAGATTGAAGATCAGTCATGCTCTTGGTCAACTAACACTTTGTCCTCAAGGCAATAATTTCCCTGTCCCTCCCCTCCACCCTCAACCCCACCCCCACTCAGTCAATAAGTGCATTTTATTTTCGAGATTTGCCGTATATCGTTTTATTTTGCTTATTTTGCTCATTTCTTAATAAAAATACATGAAGTCATAATTAATTGTGAACTTTTCGTATGTTTTCAGTTCCATTAGAAAAGACTCTCGGAGAGTAACATTTAAAGATGTCACAGAGGACATGATTCCTGCTGCAATGGAGAAAACAAAACCAGTAAGAATAATGTTAACAGAAGAATTACTTTTGTTTGCAAATGTGTCTGTCAGTTACATTCTCTTATGTGTATAGAGGTTTATTAAACATAAGAAAGAATGTTGAAGTACAGATCAAATTCAAAGAATTGCTTGAAATCCCATTCATTTACCTGGATGTGTTTTGGACAGAGTTCAAATTGTTTGATAATTTATGATGAAGCAATAATTTTAGAGTACATGTGCATCACTTTTCAAACAAACTCATTTGGTATGAGAAAACCATTCCCTAACCAATATTATTTTAATGTGTTTTATTTCATTTTCCCTTTAACCAGAAACGTCCAGAACCTCGCAGATCTCCGACTGTAGGCCTACCTTATGGTCCAAGTAGAGCCAGCTCTCATCATCGGCAGGTGTATGTGCAACATCTAGACCTTGCCAGTTATGGGTATGTATCTACACAGAAGCCCTCTGTTAACCGTTTAAGCCCTAACAGTGATGAAAATGAAATTTCTCTTTACATTATCACTACTTGTTCAAACATTCAAGTGATGTGAATAAAGAAAGTGATCACCAAGGATGAGATGTCTTGATATTTTAGACAAATTCTCCTGACTAGTTCCACAAGAAATGTATGGAGATCAGTAAGGAGAATATGCATTTTTATATCAGGACTTAAAGGGTTAAAGGCCAGCTCCAGTGATGGATCCAGGATTTTTGAACGGGGGGTGGCTGACCTGACAACAATATCAGAGCAATTGGAGACAAAGTCACCTCCGTGATAGTTTTGTTCATTTTCTTAATTTCAAGCTTAAATGACCCAAAGAGGGGGGTGGCTAGCCACCCAATCCACCCCCCTGGATCCGCCCCTGAGCTCTGAAAGTCTTGGAAATTGCTTCCTTTTTTTTAATTCTTCACATTTGAGCTCTGTTAAGCAGCTGCTTCTATTTAATGGGTGCGGTCACCTCACCCCTTTATTTATTTACTTATAATGAGTCTGTAGTACCTTATTAAGAGTGTAGGGTGTATTTTTATTGCTTTCACCTGTATAAATGGACACTCCACTAAAGGAACCATTTGATTATACATAAAATATGGCAGTACTGGTAATAAAATACTGTAATCTGTTTGGACAAATCACAAAGAGATTTATAAAATGCTTTATGGTCAATTCCTGTTGTGTATCTCCTAGTACAACAGTTCGTCTATTGTCGATCTCTTGAAGTTAGTTGAACCTCTATTAGAATGGTCAACCTGAATCATTGGCATGGTGATCACTATAAAGGGAATTTGCTGGGCGAACTTGGTAATTCATAAAAACTTTAGCCCGTTTCTTTTAATTTTTTACGATCTATGTTGAGGCATTTTATTAAAATTTTCTTGAACCTTTTACCAGTGTTGCAGTTGACAAGGAGTTAGCTTTGGGTGTAGAGGTTCCACCCAAACAACAGTCCAGTCCAAGAGGAGAGGAGACTGGCGCCAAACCATTGAGAGCTGAACTGAATAAGCAACTGAAAACTGCAGATGAGGCAGAGAAGAGTTTGGAACAGACACTAAACGATGAAAACTCGCGCATGCTTCTTGACATCGACATTAACTCCCACTTCACACCCCCTGTGGAGGAAGAACATACTGATGAGGAGGGAGGGGACGGTATGATTGGCACCTCAAAGCAAGTGGCAAAGCTAGAGTCAAACATGATCAAGGCAGTGACTGAGAAGTTAGCAGCGAGGGAAGGCCGTGTTTTGTTGCCTCTTCCCTCAATCGGCGTACCCACGAATCGCAAACCCGAGGTTAAATTACATCACTGTATGAACTCCATCCCTCGTAACTTGGATTTAGGCGTGGCCATGGAACCTGTGGATATAGTATCAGTCACTCCGACACCCACAGGGACCCCAGCAGAGGAGGTAACAGCTCAGGGTTCCCAGCTTTGTGTTTTGGATAGCAGTTCTCTGGATGTGACTTTAGCAGCAAGTGAATTTGTCTCACCAAATGATGATCAAATGCGTTGGCCGGTCAGAGGTCATATTACCTCTGCGCTAAGGTAAAGAACCACTGTCTGTGAATTAAACATTTGTTTTAAAACGGTTTTAAATTGTTTGTCGTAAAGCCATTACCAAAGCAATTTCCCTGGCCATTCACAACAGAAGCAAATAACACAACACATAAATGCTGACAAGCACGGGAAAATGCGTGCGACCAGTCAAGATTCGTTTTAGTTTTACGTGTGAAAGCGGAGCGTTGTAGAGGAAAATCAAAGGAAAGGCGAACTACCCAGAAAGACTATCTGTTTCTTTTCTGAACAAACGCTCCAAATAATTTTCTATTCCCACAGCTCCTGCGCTTTCTTTGGCCAGTTGAAACGGACCTTTCCGAAAGTGGCAACAAAACAAGTCAAAAAATTGTCAAAAAATAACTATATTGCTAGAACTGCAGCACTGTAAGTTGTTTTTGAAAGTTGTCATTGGAAGTGCAGTCTTCTAAATTGTAAAAGTTAAGTTCTTCAAAGCGAAGAGGCCTTTAATGACTGCCAGGGATTAACCAAGCGTGAAGGGAGAAGGATCATTGCTCTCCCCCCATCCTCCCCTGGATGGGATGCTAGTCCACCGTAAGTTTATCTGCGAGCATTTTGATAGCTTTCTGTTTGCCAGGATCCTTTTATGCTCCCGGGGTCCTTTTTCAAAACTTCCGATCACATTTCGTATCCGCGAGGTATTTTTTAATCGATTAGTTTTTGGACAAACTAGCCCAAAGTTTTCTCTTCGGTTTTCTGTTCGTAAAAAGGTGTTCCTCGTAGGAGAGAGGGACTGTGAGGTAGAAAATTTCTTTTCTAAAGAGTCGTCTCCGAAGAGATCATTTTCCAACCACGAGCATTGAAAGTCCGACCCGTGAACCGCTTAACCATGACCACTCTCCGCAGTTTCCTTCAAATTAAAGACTTAATTGTTTCATGTTCTCACTCATTGTAGGTATTCTCCAACTCCCGTGCAAGCCCCAGCTCCCACGCCTATCAGTCCTGACAGATATGGACAATACTCACGCACATCTCAAGCCAGAGAACACAGTACATCCATCACTTCACGACACATGAGACGCCGGGAGACACTTAGCAGCGTGTACGATCACGATGAAACCGACCTTACCCGGGAGACCCTCGGGAGCCCTGAGGGGGAGGCAGACGAGTTAGCCGTGGAACCGGTGTTTTTAACACAAGATGTTCTCACGCGCGACCCGAATTTAACGGTGCTGTCGAACAGGAGAGACATGGAAGAATGGCCTCAAGAGAAAATGATTATAAATATCATCGAGAACGGAGATGAAATGCCGCGTTTGGTTCGCAGCCCGAGTCCTGGTAGTAAAACGCACATCCCTCAAGATATTCTGGCTGAATTCCACGGGGATCTTTATGGGAGAAAAGAAATGCGCATAGCCGGTCAGAAAATGATGGGTAAACCAAGTGTTAGCAAAGAATCTCAGATAACAACAGACTTAGCAGGTTACATTGCCCCTGCTTGGCGACCACCCCGCTCAAGGACTCCAATACAGTTCCTAGAAACAGCATCTCGGAGAGCTCCTAAACCCCTTAGGCAACCCCCGGCGGAAAGCGTGCCCAGGTCTTTAACTGTTCAACCAATAGCAAGACGGGCCGTACAAAGGCCCAAAAGTACACCTCCCCGTATAAGCTCCCCCAGGGATTCAAAGGATTTCCACGTTCAGCAAGTCTTGTCCGACTCGTCGCTCATTAATTCAACACGGGATGACTCGGAAATTTATTCTAGGGCTGTGCAAGCATCATCGCCTTCTGTGGACACGTGTGGCTCTATCCCCCCTCCCCCCTCTCCTGAGGCCCTGTTGGTAGCTCCGGTTGTTCCCAGTGCCCCAAGGCTTGATCCTGTGAGTGAGGCTGAAGAAAAAAGCAGCATAGCTTCAGTCAGTGTAGCTGATGGGACAAGCCAAGTGGAAGGAGGTAATACGGTCGCTAACCTCTCGGAAGTCGAAGAAGAGAACGAAGAGGCTGAATTGTGCCAGCAACCAGAAAAAGTCAACCCTGAAGTCAAGGAAGACGAAAGAACGGATGTTGATGTGAAAAAAGTGATAAATAAGGCAGAAAGTGAACAAAACAAAGAGGTCGTACAGCCTCCAGACTTGAACTTACAACCAGTTTGTGAAGAATTTCCCTCCATCTCGGAGAATCCGGTCCAGAGTTCAGACATTGCAAACAGTGAAACACTTCCAAATCAATCTCAGCCTCCTGCAGGGGAAGCCGAGAGCGATGTACGCACTGAGGAACCTGAAAACCAGGAGGATAACTCTGACAAAAAAGCAGACGAGAATCCAACTGAAAATAACGTAACAGCGGACGAATCACTTGACAAAGAGCAGCAACAACAAGAAGAGGCCACGGTTCCTCCCCACCCCCCTGGTTCACCAGACATTCTCAGCACCCCTGACTTCACCGAAGGACTGGACATGAACCTCGATTTAGAGGCCGAGTTGCGGGCGGCCATGGAAGGACTGGAAGAGTTAGATGACAATATGGCGGATGGTGAAAGGGGGGGCTCTCCTGAATTAGAGGCCTGGTAAATATAGATGCCTCGCTCCCAAGTTGTTCAACATCTGCACTGACATAATGTACAATACCTCAAAGGTGTTTTATTCGCTTTTGTTATTTAAGTAGTATGCGTGTAAAGGAAGTTCTGTAAACTAAATTAAATGTTGTATTTTTTAGTGTTTGTTGTTGGTTTATTGTAAAAGAAAGGAGTATTCTCCGGCTGTCAAGTTTGTATGTGACCTAATTCGGTCGAAAACAAGATCTGAATTCTAATAAAGGTGCCAAGAAACGTGCCAATTAACATCCGTTTGGAGGATTACAAAAACAAACATACTGAAGTTAAATTGAACCTTAATAACGCCGACTGACTCAAATTATTGCGTTATTGTGGAGCATATTGTATTTGACATAGATAGATATTTGAGTAGAAAATAAGTGCTTTTACATCAAATTATTTGTTTTCACCCCACGTAGAAAGCAGGCTTTGTCAATTTATCCAAATGTGAACTTATAGTTTTGTATTCATGACGTTAGGAGGTGTTTATCGAAAACAAAGAGAATCCTTGGAGGGTAATTTTATGCGTTAGGAATTTTTTCTCCAACAAAAGGGTTATTGATAGGCAAATTAAGGTAAAACTCTACAGCTACATTAATTACAAAGGGAGGTTTTTATTGTACGAAATTGTATCACGTTTTTGGTTCTGGCCTTTATTCCTTGTAATATTGCTGTAGTTTCTATTCAAAGACAAGATCAGGATAAGCGTGGCTCTTCAGGCTTTATATCGAGCGTATACGGCAGCTGGCTGTAAACAAACAATATTTTTCTTATTGTTGTACTTTTAAAACAAACTTTTCACTGTATAGTTAAAAGATGAACACCTCGCAGTTGCAATCAGTACAAACTCCTTTCAACTGCACCGGCTCAGGTTTCCCTGAATCCGAAGATGAAAGGAACGCTTATCAGCAATTTTGTCAATGTGCGATCCCGCCAGAAACATGGCATTCAATGGTTGAAGTCGTACTCAGCAAGCTGCTGCTAATCATCTCAATTGTGGGCAACTTGCTTGTTATATACGTCCTACAACGGATGAAACGAAACGGTGATCCGCATGCGGCCATGAAATTGCTAATTCAGAACCTTAGCGTTGCGGATATGTGTGTTTGTATCATGTATAACGTTACCGAAGCCATAAGCATCGATTCAAGCTTTACAGTCACCCCTGTGTGCAAGCTATTCGCGGGTCTGTTGTGGGCAACGCTCTCAACCTCGTCATGCCTGATTTGTTGCGTATCTGCTGAACGCTACGTCGCTGTGGTAAAACCATTTGATTTTGCTTTAGACAAGCGTCGAACAATTCTCATGGTTGTATTTTCGTGGTATTACTCACTTGCTTTTTCTCTCCCGGACTTCTACTTTTTAACAAGAATGGAGGTGCCGTATTGCGGGAAAGGAATTGTTCCGATTTGCTCTTACGACTACATAAGAGGCACTGATATTACGGTTGCTTTTCTTATGACTCTATCAGCAACATTTCTTCTTCCAATTAGTTTCATCGTTTGCATTAACATCGCTGTTGTCCGGACCTTATTACGAATTCAAGGTTCAAAGCTTTTCCGAAAGTTCCGGCCAACCACCGACAAGAAACGGCGAGGAGTTGTGTTTATTGTGTTGTTATTAACCGCCATATTTGTTGTGTGTTCGCTTCCATTTGCTACATTTTTACTGTTGAACGCACTGAACATTCCCGTACCAAAGGAAGTTACTATTGTAGCATACTATCTTATGCTTGTTAATAGTACGGCCAATGCTTTTGTCTACTCGTTTTTCAGCGCTGAATTCCGTAAAAACTGCAGGGAGTTGTTTCTTCTACCGTTTAAGTGCCTTAAGTAAATTTGTTTTAAATAAGATTTGTGACTTTCACTAACAATAACCAACCTTAAAAACCTTAAGCTAATTTTTTCCGGTAATTCGATTCTAAGTAGTTAGCTTAAAAGTGATTGAATCGAACTGGAAAATACGGAAGGGTTTTTTCATTCAGATAAACTTGAGGACCACACTAATCAGCTTACTGTGATCGTTTTAATTAAAGCAGGCGAAAAATTATTTGTCATTGTAGAACAATTTCTAAAACGTCAGCTTAATTGAATAACAATTTTTGCATTTCAGTTGCTGTTAACAGTTTTTGGTCGTGATTTCCTTGACATGCAGGGAACAGAAACGTGTGTCAAAAGATCTGTCAAAAGTATAATAAGTTACAATTTTGTATTGCCTGTTTTTTTTCTCGTTACCTAGCAAAATACATGTAATAACAACACCGAAGATGAAACCTCATTCTTTTCGCCTTTTCTCTTCTACTGATTCCTGTCTACGCGAAAGAAAAGCGGCTGTTGAAATAATTGCATTTAGAAAAAAAAAAGAAGAAAAAAGGTAGATTAGAGTGTTTTGGCTTAACGCTTCAGAAAATGGATTATAGAGGAGAGTAATTTAATGAAAGACAAATTTCTTTTCAGTGCCGCTTTTAGATCAAAAAAGAGGAAATAAAAGATTTAAAGAGATCAAAGGTTACCGTTAAGTCTTTTGTCCCCTGTTGTCGTTTTGGATTGAACAGGAAACCTAGTGAGTTTTAAAATTACTGTGACAAATGGTATGAATCAACAAAGGGTGCTGAAATCAACGAAGCGTGCGTGTTCGTCAAAATCAAAAATCCTTGCACAAAATCAGGAGTTGTGACTAGGATGGGGTGAAAATTAGTCGATTCCAAAGATGCATTTAGTATACCATAAAAAAGCGTTCTTTTGCTTTTTACTCGAGTTAAGTTGGGCATAAGTCAGTTAAACATGCTGTTTAACTACATTTTACGCTGTCAGGCCCAGTTTGCATGCATGTAAGGAAAAATGTATTTTGTTCACGGAATACCAAGTACGGGTTGGCGTCGGTAGCGTTTCAATGCGCGGAGCTCTTGAATCGTAAACATGTGTTGGGACTCAGTAAGCCACTGCTACGCAAACTTTTGGTTCTTTTGTATCTCACAGTAGGTAAATAATGGTGGTGAGCAGTGAGCTAAATAACCACCACTGTTCAGCCCCACTCAGTGAATAATTGTTTTAGTATAGATCACAGAAGTGAATAGCCAAGTGATCGCATCTGAGCAGCCAAGAACGTATTTGGGAAATTGTTATAGGTCATTGCCAATTTTTATGGTTCATGCTATAGTAGTTAGGTTATATATTGCTTAATTTTTATTTCAAATATTTCTGTAATTTATGTACATATTTTCATTTAGGTACATATTTGAAAATATGTACATAAAAAAAATCCACAAAAGATTTTTTACAATTTCCAATTGGTTTTCGAGCAATCTGCTGACTCTTAATGTTTCTAAATGCAATTTCGTTATTTTTGGTAACTCACGGAAGCTTAAACTGGTTAATGAGGTTGAAAAACCACGTTAAACCGACCATTCCTTAATGTACTACGACCAACTTTTCATGGCTAGTTGTGCGACCTCCTTGGTATAGTCATAGTTTTGCTTTGCAAGCCTCAGTTTTCTCGTGCGTATAAGCAGTCAAACTTACCTGAACTGGCCTTGCGTCAAGCGGATATATTGTATCCTTTGACACAATTGACAGTTAACGACACAAGTGAATAGTTTTTCTCGCACTGTGATTGGCTACTCAAACTTGGATATTATTTGTGGTTGCTTCGCCCGAGTTTTTATAATAATAATAATAATAATAATAATAATAATAATAATAATAATAATAATAATAATAATAATAATAATAATAATAATAATAATATTTAACCAGGGAGCCCACTCGCCTTGGCGGTTTTCAGTG
>Ga0126336_10002228_pt1 | contig 10904 bp, 10 predicted proteins | sample SidCmetagenome_FD_92530 | JGI IMG/M metagenome (GOLD analysis project Ga0126336, IMG submission 92530) | Coral microbial communities from El Islote,Puerto Morelos, Mexico - Siderastrea C C metagenome | ecosystem: Host-associated > Invertebrates > Cnidaria > Coral | place: El Islote,Puerto...
CCCCACCCCACCCCATCCCCTTACCTGGATTATTAGTCAGCCTGGATATAAGGCCAGAGACAATTTACCTTGTGTAGGCAGCTGAGACACTACCTTATGAGTAACTAACTGTCAGTATGGCAATGATTATATGAAACTGTTTCTTAACTTTTTCTTGTAAATCTAAGTATGTGCCCCTTTCCTGGGTTTCCCCAGCCCCCATCCCCCACCCCTTCCATTAACCCCCGGGATATAAGCCTGTTTTTACAAAGCTGCATACATGTAAGCCAAGGAATTGTAAAATGGTATTCTGATTCTATAATACTTTCCCTTTCATCTATCCTACTTTTATGAGATGCAAACTTCTCTAAAGATAATTCAACAGGAACCATTCACATATTAGCAGGTTGTTTTTCTTTTTAGCAGGCCACGGGTCACTGATGAGCACATTCAAACTTTCTTTCCACCCTTAACACTAGCGCTGTGGCTACATGTAGTAGCAACTGGATGCGTTATTTTGACAGTATCTTACGACCTGTGACCTAACAAAAAGAAAACCTGTCTGCTCTACATACATTAACTTATATTCATACACTACTGAGTGTAATAGGTAGTAATGCATATCCCTCAGTTAATGATGTATCTTAAGACCTGTGAGCTAACAAAAAGACACCTGCCATCCCTACATACATCAACTTATATGCATATACTACTGAGTGTAACAGGTACTGAAGTATACCCCTCACTTAACGATAGTAGATCCACAAGAAAGCAAGGCAGACGATTAGCATGACGCTCATGATTCGAAGGAACCACTTCAAAACTGGGTCCTCTTCAGTAAATTTCACCACCGTCAACCTGACTTTGTCATGTGTTGCTAGGGCAAGTACGTCGGACTCTTCTTTCACTGCTGCATCTGAGTTCTTCATCTGTAACTCTTTTGTGACTGCATTTGTGGCATCAGCCCCATCCAAGGAAGTCTCCATGCGAGTGGTTGGGCTTAAACGACCTGAAAGGATTGAATTGGAAAGTTCAATATTGAAAACGTCCTTTTTGTATAAAAAGGAGAATGAGATTTCCTTACCCTCCCTTAACTTGTCCAACCATGCTGCATTCTAGAATATATTAAACCCATCGATTGGTCTCATCAGCCATCAGTAAGAGGCTAGTTGATTTGGATGGCAATATGTTGAGCCAACAGCACAGAGGTTTGCATGTATGTCAAGGCTCACAAAAAGGTTTTGAAGCTGGTCAAAGAGGGCAGGCATGTGTAGATTTTGATGTCTAATAAGTAGCTTTTCAAGTCAACGCACAGGGCTTAAACTACCAGACAGAGGAAAAAGACAAGCAGTCTTACCATTCTTTTCTAGAAGCTCAAGAGCTTCTGGGTGGGAAACCATGCCATTTTCAGCTTTCTCATCATGATCATAATGTTCACCAATGGCTCCATGTGAGATGGGCGGATCATTGATAGTACTCCAAGTCAGTCCACCAAGCTCATTTCGTGGAATTTTTTTCGTGAAAAGGCTCACCACAGCCATCACGGTACCACTGACTCCGAAAATGATAATGGCTGAAAGATAAAAGAATATTGTAAGTCAAAGTGATGGTCAACTTCAATGGCACGTGTTCAGAGGGAAACATACTTTAATAAGCAATGTCACCTCTATCATCTGTAGTTTCTTGATATTTACTTTCACTTTGCTGATGAATTGTTCCATTCTCATTGCTACCATTCTGACATTTGTTTAATATGACAGGTTGTCACAATTGTACTCAATACACAGAGGGCCTCTCATGATCACAGCTTTATCTATCCACTATTACTCTTAAAATAGTCATTTAAGCAACATCCTAACATCAGTGCAGTTTGAGCAACAGGGTAGAAATTTAGAAGATGATACACTGGGCAAATACGAGACCAAAGTTATTAGAATGTTGTGCATCATTTAAGCCTACTGTGCGCAATTTGGGATAACCTACAGTGCAAAGGTAGTCCATGATAGTACATGACTAAAAACTACAGCACAAATCAAATCCGAGGGGAAAAGGTTTCAATTCTACATGTACACAGAAGGACTTCAAGCCTTTTTTATTTACATTTCTTTTTTTTTTTACTGCAGGGATCAGTACTATAGATGCTAACTAATTCTCACCGTAATACATGAAGTGCATTTTGGCAAACCCAGGACGGTCATCAGCTTCCCCACACTGTGGGTTTTGGTACACATTTCCCACAATGAACTTGGCCATTCCCATGATAAACCCAATGACAAGTCCTGACAAGGCACCAGCAGCTGTTAGTCCAGACCACAGGATACCCAACCCAAACACCATGGTGATGGGTGGGGCAAGATAGGATTGGATGGTCTGGATGTAAACAAACAGTTGAGTGCCAGCAGAACCTTGAATGATTGGCAGCCAACACAAGCTGACACCAACAAGAAGAGCAACAACAACTCGACCAACAATGACTTGTTCTCGTTCCCCAGCCTAAAGAAAGTGGAACAAAATGGCACTGCTAGAACATTCTGAATTCTTGGTTTTCATCTGTATGACAAAATGAGTTTGCTTGCACAAATAGATTCAGAAACAAGGCAGCTCATCAGTAGGTAAAAAGAAACAACTAGAGAAACATTCTGGCTTAAAAGCACTCTTCAGAATAAAGTTTTTAAGGAAATAACTTTCAGGAAAACCCCAGGAGGGAGTATCTTTGTCCTTGGAAAACAAGGCAGGAGGAGGGGATCTAGTGGTCCAGGAAATCCAGGCAAAAGGGTGGGTCAAAAACCCTTGTCATCCATTTGGGAGAGGGGGGGTTGGATTTTTCTGGAATAAAGAAATGTACGACTAGAAAAATTTTTTTGGCTAACTCAATTAGGTCATGTGTTGATAAAGTTTGTTTGTTGTTGCTTTTGCTGTTGTCATGCATCCTTCCAAACTTTAAGCTTTTAAGCATCACAAGCTTTTAAGCCAAGTCAGAACTCGGGGGCAATCTTGTTTGCTAACGTATTAATTTCAAAATGCATGCCCAGTTGGATGTTAATGCAACTTCATGCAGGTATCAGTGTTTAGACGAGATTTCCTGACCCTTGGGACTAGAAAATGGTTCAAATTTGACAAAATACCCACACCTCAGCCTAACAAAACAGTGCAATGACATGTATTAAAAGAAATGAAGTAATTATTATGTCCATGTCACCTTTGCTCATTCAACTACACATGACAATTTCGTAGTATTTTACTTTGTTGACTAACTGGCAAAGAAAAAGCAATGTAATCTTTCTGGAAAGGTACATTGAAAATGTTCCTGTTTAATTGATTCGGTGTGGTTCCAATATTTAATACAGCTCAGATCACTTAATACCAGCACAGATAATTGAAGCTCAATTAATAATGAACGCAATATTCTCTCAACACCTTTTCCGCTACTGTGATCAATCTTCTTCAATCTACCTTTGATAACAGGAGTTAGAAACGTTCATTTCAAATTACGTGCCATCAGTTACACACTGGTGGATCTTTGACTTCAATTTTCCAAGATGGCGTCTTCTGGAACACGAGTTTAGTACCCAGTACTCTGCATGGTTAAATTCAAATGGCCCTAGTCCTCTGCAAGGTTAAATTCAAATGCCCACAGCATGGGGCAAAATTTACAGTCAAACTCCCCAGAGAGGGGACAGCAGAAGTGTTCAAATGCTGTTCCTTTGCCCGTACCCCCCCCCCCCCTGTCCAAACATTGATGCCTGCATAAAAGACAATAAAGCTAGTTTTAATCTCATTTTTGTCCGTGCACACACATATTAATATCAGTCGGGCATGTCAGGAAATTTAGTGCCCAGACAATCTCTGATGACCAACTCAGAGCCAGTGAAACTAATAAATTCTTGTGACACTTTGTTTCCACAACTCTACAGTGTCTCAATTTGTTGATGTTGTTGTATACATTGCACATTTGTACATAAACAGCACAAGGACAATAAATTATTGTACCCTTGGTCTGAAGCGCAGCCAAACATCAACTGTGAAGATTGTTGCACTGCTGTTAAAGGCTGATGAAAGTGACGACATCAGCGCCGCCATCATAACTGCCATCATCAAACCAACCAAACCAGTTGGAAGCACATTGAGAACCAGTCTACAAAGCAGTGAATTCAAGAAAGTTACTTTTACAGCACGTACTGTAAAATGCAGTTTATGGAACATGACAATGCTCATGCACCAAGGGTGGTCTGGGGGCAACAATGTACTTTACCTTTCCTAGCTTTCTGAACATTCACACATTATTTTCCAGTGTTGCAACCCTGTCAGGTTAGTTTTCTTTCGCTAGTTTTGGTTGGCCTAGGGCCATGAATGTTCCATTCATTGATGTAGTTTTACTGCATGCTGTCTAGCTACAGTTTAGTATGTATGCTTCTATTGGCTGCTCTTGCTGTTCTATGTCTGGCTATAAAAGCTCAGGGACTCTGTTTAAATTTCAATTTTCTTGTGGCAAGCATTTGTATCACTAGTATGATGACAGAATTATCATTTGAGGATTATTTTCTTCCACAGACAAAGAGGTTAAAATCACTTTGTACAACAGGAAACAAAAGACATCACAGAAGATTAGCACTACTCGCAAATGTAGCTTTGGCAATCATTTAATACTAAACAGCACCAAAGGAATTTAAGTATACACCGTGCTTAATTAGTAGCTGTTATTGCAAGGTCTTGCTTTAGCATTTCAATCACAGACTCAAAAAGTCAGGCCAACTCAGCACAGTGGTTCCACAGAGTACAACAAAGTTATTAACAGAATTTTGAATGGCAACACTTTTGGATTTCATCCAAAGAATGAAACTTACTTGGGATAAGCATTATTGGTGCAGCCCCACTTATTGCCACAGTGTTTTTCACAGCTGTCAGGATCTGGGCAGGCAATGGAATCAGGAAACAACACTCGGCTTATCATACCAGGCATAACCATGATAAAAATTGGCAGGATTTTCAGAAAACCAGCCAAAATAGAACCGGCTTTTGCATGGACGTTATTCTTAGCACCAAGGGCTCGCTGGACAATCACCTGAGGTTCAAGGAAGAAATAATACTGATGCAGTCTCAAATCAGTTCATTCCTTGAGGAAAAATGTGTTAGTCCTAAGGTTAAAGTGATTATCAAACTCCAACAAAAATGATTTGCTGCAGTAAGGGAAATCATTGCAAACTGCAAGACAGCCATGTATACTGTACATACAGACCTATTCATGCCAATAGCAATTTTGTACTTTTGTGTATAAGCTTCTGAGCCAACCAACAGAAAAAGGTCACAAGAAAATGCTTTAATTAAGGAACCAAAGACAAGAGAAGATTCAAAAGTTAATGTTCTTGTTTTGCAGAAAAGTTCCTTCAAGGTCTAATTGAACATGATGATACCAAAATAATATTGTCTTCATTCAACAAGGTTTCGATATGCTCACTCGGTGTCGTGATCTCACGCGTCATAACCAAACGCATTAAAATATTCCCACACACACTAAACAGGAATAATGTTTACATGTAAAAATCAAGTGTTATACATGTACCAGTATTTGAACACACTTGCATTTGTTTCTTCGAGTAATCCTGGTGACGTCAAAAACTGAACATATATACTTCGATTATTTCCTCTATTAATTAAAGTTGTGTGTGCTGTCGCTGTTATGCAATGAGATGATTTCTTTTGCAATATTTTCTTCTTTCTTCTGCATTATTTTCGTCGACACATGTAATTTACCACATGTGGACTTCAAAACGAATACCCGATCAGACAGCGATCAATAAGGTCGCTTGCATCAGAATGGACCAGAAAGACTAAATGGTCAAACAAAAAGCACTCAATCAGTTTTTGCAAATAAAAAATTTCAAAGCAATTAAGTTTTTGATCACCAGGGGGTCTGCAATCGATGGGCTTGTAATAGAAGGAACTCAGTGAATTCAACTCGCTTCGCGACATTGCATCTCTCTATGTCAGCGAACAAAATTTAGGCAAGCGTTGGTACTTACAGTATTCTTCAGCATCTCGCGAGACGAGTTTCTTTTCTCTCGAGACGAGTGTCTGGTCTCTCGAGACGAGAATCGCATCTCGTGAGAGGGTGGTAACTTACTCTTGAGCGGTACTGTATGGTCCCAGACATGATATTTTTATCCTCCCTTAGGGTGTCCACTTACATGTAACTGAGGATTTCAGCTCATTATAAACAAAAATGAAATTGACTGGACAAGCTACACGTAAAAAGTACCAAATAGAATTGCACATGTGAAAAAACCCTGCCAAGATTATAAATCCCACCTTGTTGTCATCTTACCTGATCAGTGCACCAGTACCACACTCCCATAATTGGCAGTGTAGTCCACAGACCCAACCAGGGGTAGTCTGGGTCATCCAGAGGTCGAAACATATTACCCCAGTAGGGAGTCAATTTGAAGCAGGCAGCAGTGGCAGATGAATTAGTTGGCATAACCGTGGTCATACTTGTAGTATTGGCCACTGTTGTTGCCAATGTTGTTGCAGCTGTTGTTGCAACTGTTGTTGCTGCTGTAGTGAGATTGGTGACATTGGCTGATGTTGTGATATTCCCTGTCATTGCTGCAACTGATGTTGCAACTGTTGTTGCAACTGTTGTGGAGACATTTGCCACCATGGTGGAGACATTGGATGCCACTGTTGTCATCACTGGAGCTTTGGTAGTATATGGACTACCCACAGTGCTTCCATATTTTTCCCACAGACCATTGTACCCACCAACTTCTACAAAGCCTGAAAACCAGAAAAAAAAAAAAAGAGATTGATGCTCAGATAGCAATAACATTGAAAGCAATTTCTTTTTTACATATCCATTGATTTACAAGGGTATTAAACTTGTCTGTAGAAGTTTAGAGTTCCCTCTTTTTAACAAATTCTCCCAGAGTTGTGGACAACAAATGAGTAACATGCACGTACATATAACAGAGAGCTAAGCTGGTTGATAGTGGGAACATTGTTTGGGAACCACTTTGGAAGGAGAACCCTTTGAATAGCTTTTGGCACTTTTTAAAATTACCTGTTCTTAAATTCCTGAATTGTTAGAATGGTAGTTTAAGCCATTCCATGTACAAGTACACTACTTATTCTGCTGTTTGGAACAAAATGAACAGAATGAGCCTAAAGAAACAGTTCAAGTCAAGTCAAGTCAAGTCAACTTTATTTAGGCAGGGTAGCCCTATCAGCCGTTGGCTGGAATCAAAAGGGGCCCTGCGTAAATTATGACTACACAATAAAAATTAAAATGAGATCCAAGAAAGTTCTTAAAAATGGAAAGTGACGTGGCTTCTTTTATTGATGTGGGTAAATTATTAAAAAGAACCGCACCTGAAAATCTAAATGTGTTTTTTCCTAGCGTTAACTTAGGGTTCAGTAGATGAATGTTGTTCCTTTGTCTTGTCTTGTAAGTGTGAATAGTGCAAGTGTGAAGCAATCCGATTAATATATTGGAGGAACTAATTCATTTAGACATTTGAAAACTAAAATACATTTGTGGGCTTTCCTTTGTGTTTCCCAATCCACCCACCCTAACATTTTGAATGATTCTTCGGTCGTTGCCGTCCTTTGTATTATGTGTGCTGCCCTGTTTTGTAGACGTTGCAAGCTGTTACTACATCCGACAGCCACCCCATACCGTATCAGTGTAATCGAAAATCGGCTGTACTAAACAATTATACACGCATTTAGAAGCTTTTAGGGTAAGGTAAGGTCGTATGCGGGACAGCAAGCCGAGATGCTTGCTCACTTTGTTACAAATCAATTCTACGTGCTCATTCCACGAGAGATTCTCATCTAGTGTAACCCCTAAGTAACAAAAGCTTGATACTCTGTCAATTTCTTTCCCGTGAAGTTGTATTCAATCAGTTGGCAATAGCAAACTATATAGCTGACGAAAACAACAGTGCATCTGCAGTGAATTTAAACTTCCCTGCCACCTGAGGCAAAAAAACCTGGTCAGTTTTCAGTCTATTCTTGTTTCGTAGTCCAGTAATTCTGATCATTCCCATTCTGCCTATTCTCATTCGAGAAGAGACCAAGAAAACACGCCCATTGTCTCCACAAACTTCACTTACTTCCTTGCCTGCTTTCAAAGTAAAATGGTGCCTTAAAATGTTCACTATATTGATTCTTACAAACAAATTAATGTTTGCACTTACTCAAGATGGCGAGCACTATAGCACCAATGATCATGATGGTACACTGTAACACGTCCGTGTAAATAACAGCTGTCAAACCACCTACAAATGAAAAGCACTGATTGGAAATCGGCTCTTTGCAACTCAACGTTGAGAAACACAACATCAATAATACTTCCTGCATGTGAGGGTACAGAGGGATCTGAACTTCCTGTACCTTTTACCCCTGTACATCTGATTCCTGCTCCTCCTGATTCTCGCCACTCCCCATTTCTATCCCTCCTGATTCTTGCCACTCCCCATTTCCACTCCTCCTGATTCTCCCTTCCCTCCTGATTCCCACCCCTCCTGATGCCTACTCCTCCTGATTCCCCCATCCCTTCCGATTCCCACCCCTCCTGATTCTCATCCCTTCTGATTCCTACCCCTCCCGATTCCCCTATCCCTTCAGATTCCCACCCTCCTGATTCCCCCATCCCTTCTGATCCCTGTTTCTTCTGATTCCCACCCCAACTGATTCTTACATCCCTCCTGATAACCATCCCTCCCCCTGATTCCTGCCCCTCCTGATTCCCCATCCCTTTGGATTCCCACCCCTTCTGATTCCAACCCCAACTGATTCCCTCATCCCTCCTGATACCTATCCCCCCTGGTTCCCCCATCCCTTCAGACTCCCACCCCTCCTGATTCCTGCCCCTTCTGATTCCCACCTCAGCTGATTCCCTCATCCCTCCCGATATAAACCCCTCCTGATTCCCATCCCCCCTGATTCCCCCACCCCTCCTGATTCCCCTGCCCCTCCTGATTCCCCTGCCCCTCCTGATTCCCCTCCCCCCTGATTCCCCCACCCCTCCTAATTCCCACCCCTCCTGACTTCCTTATCCCTACTGATTCCCACCCCTCCTCATTCCCAGCCCTCCTGATTCCTACCCCTCCAGATTCCCCCATCCCTTCTCATTCCCACCCCTCCTGATTTGCATCCCTTCCTTGGCGGTTTTTGGCTTTTTACACTTTTCCTATGGTAGAATGTCATGCCGCATGTTGGCAAATTTTTCCCACTAATCTTCTGCTTTCCCACCTCCTTAGGAATCCTGTTTCCTGTCTTTACTCCCCCCCCCCACCTTCTTTCCACATTCTCCCCCCTTTCTGTCAGGTTCGCATTTCCATGCCCCCCACCCAGATAATGCGGTCCTGCCTCAAATCTACGAATTTCTCATAATACCTCCTTACTGTAAGACAGCTTCAACAAAGTTGTTGAATTAAAGGAACACAATCAGGTTAATGCGCATGCTCCACACTTTGATTTTCCAACAGGATGTCGCAAATTCAAAAGACGCGAGAAGTTATATCGAACCTTTAAAATCCGTTTGCATCGTGCTCAGTTAAGTTCGATATTGCCGTAAACCTTCGCAGAACTATAGATTAATGATATACATAGTTCCCGTTAAGTTGCAATTTGTGTGAAATTGGCATTTTTTGGCATTGTTTTCAATGCCTTTGGATGGAGGGCCGAGAAGAGGGAATCGCTATAGTGCTGGTCGAAGCCTTCTTTCTCCCGTCAGCTTCCGTAAAAGCTCAGAAAATCGCGAAAGGAAAAAGCAGAAATGGAACAAGCAGCATAGCAGAATATAGATGATATCTATCAAGAAAGCAATCCATGAGACATGGAAACGACTGAAGGGACAGTGTCTGTATTTGACCGACACAGCGAGAAAATGGGTTGAAATGCCTGCACGACTTCCACTTCATGTATCTGTATGCTGCGCCTTATCTTGGTCTTTTGTCGAATTTTGCTTCTTGTGTTTTGGTAGCAGGTTTAGTTTGGAGGATTTTTAAATGTTGACTGAATTGAGCTGTTACAACTAAGCGTCGCATTCTCAAGGTCATATCAAGGTTATAACTGGTGGACTTTCGCTGTTTGTTATTCTCCATTGGTTTGACTTCTGATCGTTTGCTAAGAAACTTAATGTGGTTTTTATGCCGCTCTTGGCATAATAGGTACGTTGAATTTGGTTCGTTTAGCATATTTATAGGTTTTCCGCCTCTCATGTTTATAATTGCGACAATAAAGGATCTGAAATATTCACTGCAACGTGACGAGTTTCCCTGCTGATGTTTGTAATGCCCGGCCCGGCTTATTGTTTTGAATTCTGTTGCAGGATTTTGTCTTTCACATCACATCATCATATTTAGGGGCACCCAACGAGAAAATTTTAGCAAAATACTTGAAAATCATGTCTTGCTTTCTTTCCGCGAGGTAATCTTGTCGCGTCAATGTGACAGTTCTATTGTTTTTTTGAAAGATAACAGCTGACATTCACGCGTGCGCATTATCGGGATAGTGTCCCTTTAAAACAGTGTGTGTTTAAAGCTTTTCTTTTCATAAACAATTATTATGGTAAAAGTACAGCCAAAATTAATCTGTAAGATGGCCACCTTCAAGACCAGCCAGCACCCATTATCAGTACTTAAAAATAAAGAAGTGCCCATCAAGTTAAGTGTCTTTAGTTACAACAAAATGATTGAATCACCAGCCTTTGCCAGAGACCACCTTAAGGCTCAAATGTTTCCAAAAGGTGTCCACTTCAGGTAGGCGGTGTTGAGAGAGAGTAAACTGTATTTTTAAAAATTTTTAATTTACCCAGAAGAGTGTAGACAGCTGTGATGGCCAAAATACAAGCAGCAGAGATGTAAACATTCCAGCCAACAGCTTCATAAAGAAACACACTGCCAGCATAAATATCCACCTGC
>Ga0126336_10002229_pt1 | contig 10904 bp, 7 predicted proteins | sample SidCmetagenome_FD_92530 | JGI IMG/M metagenome (GOLD analysis project Ga0126336, IMG submission 92530) | Coral microbial communities from El Islote,Puerto Morelos, Mexico - Siderastrea C C metagenome | ecosystem: Host-associated > Invertebrates > Cnidaria > Coral | place: El Islote,Puerto...
TAAATAAATTTAAAATTTGCACTGAGACCGCGAAAACCCGGAAAACCGAAAAAATCAATTTGACGTCGCATAAATTTTCAATAATGAGGCATTTCTAAATCAGGTTTGTACATTTCCGAATCTCTCAGTACTTGATCTTCTACTCATGAAATCACCTTGAGGTCTTCTTACGAAATTGTATTTCATATCAGGAGCCCAGTTTATATTTATTCAATAGCTCGAAAGCGGAAAAATAAAAATTTTATCTCGGTAGTTGACTTCATTCTGATGAGAAATATCTTTTGGAATCAAATGCAAGGTTTCTGTCGAGTTTAGCAGTACAGGATCTTTTGACCACAAATATCAGAGTTGGGGATACTGTGCAGCTGGTGTCCATGCCGGCGTTATATTGTTCATGGCAGCTTAGACTTGAGCACCGACAGTGCAGGGCGGGAGGGAAAAAGATGGCTAAGGACTTGTTCCCCTGCTGAAACTTTGTAACTTTGCCCCTATGAATTGAACAAAAAAGGCCGTCATTGCGAGTCCTACAGCCTGCGCGCAGAAGCCCACATTGATATTAAAGTTATCCTCGGCCCAGAAACTTGCCACGGGTATTGGAGCTCCAAAGTGGTAAGACCTTTTCTGTCCCTCCAAACACTCTGCTCTTTATTTTCAAAGCTCCGGCACGGCTGCACTTCGTTGTGGGGCAACTACAACGCAACTCTTTCAAATAAACTACAGAACCTCCGAAATCGTGCTGCTAAAATTCTAACAGTTTCCCAGGTTTGATACCGACGTTGACGATTTATTTATTAAATTTATAGGAGCAAACTAAGTACGCAAAGACAACTGCAAAGGTTATTATGGTCTTAAGTCTTAAAATGGTCTCATATTCGAGTATCTAAGCTCTAAATTTATCATCCTTTGTGACACAACTGCAAGTTTATTCTCTGAGAGACGACAAGGAACAAACTCAGTGTTCTCAAGATTACTTCCATGGCTTCGCACTAACTTTCTGACTGGACAGTTTCAGCTACAGTACTCCGATGCTTTAGGTCGCCTTACCCTCCGATCTGCGGAAAGGGGGCTCCCTAAATGATTTCAAGAAGGCTGGGGCTCCTAAGGCCGTAGAACCAGCTACTAACCCTGAGTTTTACTTTAATCTTGAAGTTTAATTTTAATTTTATGCCTTTTGTGCTTACTCTCCAGTCCAGGAATTAATTTTTTCGCGTTCATCAAATCGAAAACTTTTTATAAGAACAAACATTTTAGCTTGCATGTCTGACGGCAACACGTCAGCTGAAAAAAATGATATTTTACTCTTTAGTCTGACCAAGATAGTACCCGGATAAAAAAAAGGTATTAAAAATCGAAGAAAAAAGTATCTTTACAATAGCCCCCTAATATAGTTTTGACCAAATGCAAGGCTTCCTTTTTAAGAAAAACAAATTAAATGTTAGTGGTTACAAATAGTATAAAATTAACTTTAGGTCGATTTTCAGAGTTCCTAATCCCATGCGAACTGATCGTACGACTTTCAGTGAAAAAAAGATCAGACCGACGTCTCCTTTTCATTATGCTAGTTTTAGAAGGAAGCGACGCTGCCAAAACACAAGTTTCGAAAAGGCTAGGCTTTGACTTAACCGTATATAAGCAACGCTATATGCAGAGCTCTGGCAGGGCTAGCCCGACGGAGGCATGCAACATCTGAAAGCGAACATTGAAAAGCTCAATCCGCTTGCTATGCTGGCGTGCTAGGGGGATAAAACTCTGCTCCAGAGTTGGAAATAGTGGTCATTCTAAGGGAAAAAAAGCAGGCAAATGAATTGCATTTGCTATCCGCGCGAATGTATCCAATGGCACTATCAAAACACTAAACCCTGGTTAAAAAGAGAAAAGCAGAAAATAAATGCGTGGGCTGCTTGGAGCAGAAATAACTTACTCATATGTGTGCTGACTCAGCGTGGTGTCTGTGCTTTATTTGTGCTGTTTTCTTTTTTTTCTTTCGTTTTTATTCATTTTTTTTCTTTTTAGTTTTGTTTTTCACAATGCAGGCAGGTGAACTAACAGTTGGCGCACCGGACTTCCGAACTAAAGCTGAGTGTTTCAAGCTAGGCCCAATTTCTGCCGCCGTGTCGGCATTGGCCAAGAAACTCAACTCCTCTTGGTCTCTCCTGTCAGGTATACAACCGTCAAACGTAAGAAAAATGTTGGAGGTGATCCTGTATTACATATAAACATGCATGTATTCTATCCACCTAAAATTAGAAATAGGCCAAGTTGTTTCACGCTACGGAAACTGCCGGGGTTACAATCCAGCCAGGTGGGTGCGGCAAGAGGCCCAATTTTTTTAAATTGTTTGATTCCCTTTTAAATTTCCATGTACAACTTCCAAAGTCCTAATTGTACGATGTCGTGGTAGCTTATATGGTAAAATTAAAGTAAGATTTATGAAAGATTTTTCCAAGAACCTGTAAGATAAGTTAAGGCTTCATAGAAATTGTGAAAATATCAGGCAGTGTTTCGCTTTGGTCCCTTGCAAGGGTAAAACTACAACCTTGGCCATTAGTCTTGGGACACTTTGCTCAAATGGCATCCAGTTAGCGTCATTTCAAAAATACTCTTGCCTCGCCCCCCCCCCCTCCCCCCCTGTACAATGCTGGAGTTTGGGTTTTGAAACTGATGACTGACCTTCAACATTGTTTGGGGAGGTGGGGAGGGGGGGGGCACAGATGGTCATACCACTTGTGAAAGACTTCTAATTACAGTGTGGGGTACACTTTCTTACTTCTCATCTAAGTGTCCCAAGTTCTAATGGCCAGGATCGTAGATTGAAGTACGCCCATAAGACGGCAATTTGGTACCTTTAAGGTGACGTTTGGCGCGAAAAGGACTTATGGTGATCCTTTCAAATTCTCTGACAACCATAGGCACACTTTTAGCATTTCCACAGTACTGTTCAGTAGCTTTCATTGAGAGATTACATTTTAAAGTTTAATTCACAAGCACAAAAGCCAGAACAACCTTCTACAGCATAAAAAACAGCACCACAGGAAAGTACTGCTCAATAGCTTCCATTTCAACGCTAAGACTTTAGTATTTCATTCACAGACTCAAAACTTAAAACCACCTAGTAGAGCACAATAAAAAGCACCACAGGAAAGTACTGCTCAGCAGCTTTCATTTGAATGGTCACACTTTAGGATTTCACTAGCACAGACTCAAAACTTAGAAACACCTTGTACAGCACATTAAACAGCACCACAGGAAAGTACTGCTCAGTAGCTTTCATTTGAATGGTCACACTTTAGGATTTTAACTACAGCCTCAAAAGTTAGAACCGCCTTGTACAACATAATAAACAGCACCACAGAAAAGTACTGCTCAGTAGCTTTCATTTGAATGGTCACATTTTCGGATTTCATACACAGACTCAAAAATTAGAACCACCTTGTACAGCATAATAAACAGCACCACAGGAAAAGAACTGCTCAAGAGCGTTCAATTGAATGTTTCACTCAGACTGAAAAGTGAAAACCACAATCATAAACAGCACCACAGGAAAGTGTGGCTTTAACTGCTTTACTGGAATAATCACACTCAGATTAAATTATTTCACTGACACACTCAACAGATGGAAAATATGACACTGGCAATTCGAGATCCGACCCTGGGCTTGACTGCTAAGAAAAGGCCTAATTCTTTAAGCATCTCGCTGGATAACATAGCCTTTGGAAGATCTCAGCTATATCTACGAGCAGTAGGACCACATCAAAGAAACATTAATTGTAGACTGTCAGGGAATGGATAACACCCAGCAAGATGAGCGAGTTTAGCGATAGGAAGAAACTGAAGGAAAGACTCATTGGAACCAATACCAGAATTAAAAACAAGAAGCACAACAATATACCAAAATGCACAAGGAAGCTAGACGATACATAAAACGAGAAAATTCAGACTGTGAGGGGATGAATAACACCCAACACGATGAGCAAGGTTAGAGAAGAGATAGGAAGAAACTGAAGACCCAATGAAAGCAGAACCAGAATGGAAAACAAGAAGCACAAGAATACACCAAACTGTACAACGAAATTAGATGAAAAATCAAACGGGAAAAAAGAGATGATATTCACAGCCTTTCTTCTCAAGTAGAGGCAGCAGCAGCCAGAAAAAATGTAAGAGAGAGTTGCACGACACTCGAGACTGTAAGTGGCAGGAAAATTCAACCAAAGAAAACACCAGGCACAGAGCAACTAGGGGAACATCTTAACAAAGAAGGAACGTCAACTACAACTTTCAGCTGAAAATTTCAATTGACTTCTAAACATCCCAATTTTCGCCTGAAACATCAACAGTCCCTGAAAATCTAAGAAGAGCCGAACTACCCTCGAAAGCAGAGATTAAACTGACAATAAAAGCTAATAAAGATGAAGCAACCAAGTACCCCATCCACCAGAGATACCATATAAAGGCAAACCCACGACTTTTTTGTCATCCCGCTTTATGAAATATCTGGAGATGTCTGGGATAAAGAGGAGATATTTTGCCACCGGAATGGAATGAAGCTGCCAAAAAAGAGACTGTAAGAACTACAGCCGAATATCACTTCTGGTAGTTGCAGGAAAGGTACTTATCAGGATGATTTTGGCAAGCTTTCAGGAAGCAGTAAACTCTATGAAATTTAGAGACGAGGAGGCAGGTTTCATGAGGACTCGATCACGTACCAGACCAAACAGCAACCGGCGTTATCTGGGGAGCGTTTCTCGAAAGTCCCGAAAGGTTTTCGCCCCGAAAAGCCATTCGAAAAAATATGAACCACTCACTCTACAAAGCTATTATTTCAACTTGTCTTTAAGATAAGAAATTTTTAACTTATAGCAAAGTTTCACGCTTAGAAACTTCTTTGTTTACAAGATACGGTGTGAACTATCGTGCCCGAAATCGACGCGACAAGTTTCGGGACTTTTGAAAAACGCACGCCAGTACCGAACAATCAATAGAGTGGAATGGAATACGTCTCTGTACCTCAACTTCGTCGACTTCGACAATTAAGCGTCTGATAGCCTGGACAGAATGGAACACCTGGGAGTCTCACTAAAATTTATCGACACCATCCAAAATTTTTACAACTGAACAAAGAGCTAGAAATACAGAGTTTACACTTTTATATATGCGGGCACCCTAACGGAAAGATTCTCGTTCCTGACTGCAGCAGGACCTTTTGAAGTCATCTTCCCTGTTTCTATTGGTAGTGGACTGAATTGTGAGAGGAACAACGTAAAAAAGAAGGAAGGAAATTTAAATGGATGACGTGGCGTCAACGAGATGACTTATGCCGACGACGTAGTTGTAACACCAAACAGCAGATGCAGGATAAAACCATCGACTCCTGGCACCAAGCTTGGAATTAAGCCAAATGAAGGTACACAAAAAAATTATGAAATTAAATTGCAGTAACAACAGCCAATAACAATTATGGATTCGATCTTGGAAGACGTAGACTTTGGTTATTAACCCTTTCACTCCTAGACCAAGTTATGGTGAGATGATTTGTCACTTTAACTTATTAATCTGTTGACAAAATCCTATCGTGTTACTATTCAAATGAAACCTCTTTGGAAGAACTTTTGCATAGACTTATTTACTTCTTAGGATTTTATGAAACGAAATTTGGAATTTTTGGTGAATTTTTTGCTTTGGCCACTTTAGGAGTGAAAGGAGAATTATGAGTGTGAACAGAAGAACAGATCAGGACGGTCAATTCCAAGATTGACAAGATTAAGACAAGAGGTGTTCAACATCTTGAGAAAAATAGGGATGTCATAGGTGCTGCATGTATCAAGGACAACGAAGTAGATAAAGAATTAAGCCTGAAATTCTGTCTTCCTAACATGATGAGTAGATAAAGACCAAGGAAACAACCAAAGCAAAAGACACGGACCTTCGAAATAACTGCCTTAGACGGATCTTAAGAATCAGGTGGAAAGATAGGATAATGGATGAAGACTTTTGGGAAATGAAACATTAAAGGCCTGTACAAATACATTTCTAGGAAAGGGAGTAGAGATGGATTGGACATGTTTGCAAAGCCGCCAAACAACATCACAAGACAAGCGCTGAAATGGATTCCCCCAGGAAAAAGGAAAAGGAACCCACTCAAAGAGCACAATGGAGAAGAGATAGATGAGGATGAAAACATTTGCCAACACTTGGAACACCTTAGAGAGGTTATATAGCACAGAGCCGACTCATATGAAAAAGAGAGAAGTCATCAACGTCTTATGATTCAGGGTGGAGCCAAGGGTGAACTTCTACAACCTGCAAAACGAGAAGTGTTCTAGTGATAGCTGAGAAATCTAAATATCTGTCAGCTTAGGTTGGGAAATTTTGGGTGATTGTGTTGACTGATAGCTAAGAATTGAGCCACAGCCCCACTCAACTTCAGTATATTTTTCTGTCGCAATTTGAAGGAAGGACGTGCCAGCTTAATACCGAGAGTTTTCTCTCTCCACAAACAGAACTGAACCATTCGAGTAGAGGAACCAATTCGACTGCAGAATGAAACACATTTCAGTGCATCGTGGAACCCTTCGACTGCAAAGGAACCCATATGCATTCGATTACGAAGAGAAAACCCACTTCAGTGAAGAATGGAACCAGTTCGAGCCAATAGAGGAAACCATTCGATTGCAGAGCGGGTGATAACGCATTCGACTGCAGAGTAAGAACTTATTCTATTGCGGTAATAAAACCAATCCGAATGCAAAGTGATGCCCATTTGAGTTCAAAATGAAGACAATTCGACTGCAAAGTAACCCAGTCGAGTGCAGAGCGCTACCCATTCGACTGCAGGGCAAACAAATCCAGTCGACGGCAGAGTTAAACGTATTCGACGCAGAGCAAAACCCATTCGACTGCAAAGGAACCCATTTGAGTCCCCAGTCAAAATCAATTTGAGTGCAAAATAAAACCGACTTGATCGCAATCGAACCCATTCGACTGCAGAGTTAAAGCAATAAGATTGCAATAAAACCAGTTTGAGTGGAGATTGAAACCAATTCGAGTGCATAGTGAAATCCCTTCAGTTAAAGAGAAAATCAATTCGATCGAAAAAAAATCCAAACGAATGTAGAGTCATCCAAGATTCGACTGTAGATCAGTAAAACCAATTCGACGCCAATGGAAGACATTAGGGAACAGAGTGAAACCCATTTGACTGCAGAGTGAAAATACTAAAGAGGACGTGGGAAGCGGGATCCCCAAGGTGGTGGAAAGAGGAAAAAAATAGAAAAACATAACACGTCATTGCACAATATTTTTCAATCGAAAAAAACTCAAAGAAGCGGGAGCCAGCTAAAAAGTGGTGGGAACCCGAAGGTACGGGAAGCGGGAAGCGGGAAGTTTTTTCCCCCACCCCGTCTTTCCCCTCATATGTTTTTCTCACCCGGTTACATCAACAACGCAATGGCTACGAGTTTATCTCTTTTCTATAAGCTTCATTTTTCAGACTACTTCCAATCGTACTATGAAACAAAATGAGCTCTTAAAAACGATCTGCAGAATTCTCAGAACATAGCATGTTTGCGAGAATTACGCCATTAGAGGAAATGAATAGACTAGCATAAACATAACACATGTTATCGAAGTTTTAGGTCTAATTACAAGTTCAAACCGAGCTGTGTATAAAAGCTCTCTTCACCAAGACCTACAATAATTCTACAAAGATGACACAATTTTACCGTTGAAAAGGTGGAAGAAATGAATAAACCAGCAGGCGTTAGCTAAACGTGCGTTATTGAAGTTCCAGGCCATTTTTCAACTCGAGCTGTAGTTAGACAAGACGTGCAAGAATTCTCAAAACATGGCTCATTTTTCGACAAGGTGGACGAAATAAATAAGCCAGAAAAAGCTAGCATGTGTTGTCGAAGTTATATCTCGTTTTAAGCAACCACATTTTACGATACATGTTTTGTTTCAACTTAAGTTAAGCATGTAAGTGCCATGTATAAAAGTTTTTCCCGTTTACGTAAAACGTTCTTATTCCAATTATTCGCCACTGCACGGACTTCGACGAAGTTATATGTAAGATATTTTAAGACGCAAACTTCAAAACCCATTTCGTCTCAAAGCTTTCTAAGTAGTATGATAAAGAAATTTAAGTCAAAATTATCGTAAATAATTTACAAGAACACCTTGCAGCATTGAAAATCGGAAATGACTGAAAACATCTCTCTTTTCAAACTCAAGCGATGTTGTAAAGTTATTTGGAAATAAACTTATGAAAAGAAACAAGCTAAACTTGTATTAAGAATTTGTATTAAGACTATATATCTCTTTAAAAAAATTGTCCTCGGGAGAATTTCCGGACACAAGTTTTAAATTCTTGATTGCTGAGAGAATGAAAGTTATTCTGTTGGATAAAAGAAAATGACGTACTCAAAGAAAATAACAAAAGATTTCAGACAAAAGCAGGGATAAATAATCCAGTTTTCATCAGTTCTGGAAATTTCAACCATTGCGCGTGAAGAGTCGATACAACAAATTTGCAAGTACTTTGAATAAGTCAGAAATTTTAATAGTGATTTTCTTTGTGGCTGTAATCACCTCTCAAAGCGAGTTATGTAAAATAAAAACAGAAACGTAAAACTTACGGTAAAAATATGGATCGAGATGCGTCAATCTTGAAGGTGCAGGGAACGAGAAAGGCTGACTGTATGGTGGCACTCTGCAGATTGGTGGACTGCAAGGCTCAAGTTTTGGAAACGCGGAAGGGATATTGGAAGAGAAATTCATAATTTCCTCCACGTCGAATGCACAGGCCTTTCTCTCTTCTTTCTTGAAGGCTTTAAACGGTGGATTCATCGCTAAAAGGTCGGGATTGAAGTCTAGAAGCTCGCACAGCATCTCCATTATGACCTCATGCTATAACTATCAAACTCTCAATGATAACAGCTCGCGGGTGTGAATCATGTTATGAACTTGAAATTAGCATAATGTTGCTCGGGACTTGTGGCGTCCTTAGTAACCCTCGGGGCAGAAAGTTGTTTTGATCCACATCAAGTGGTCGCGATATTTTCTTCAATATCAACTTTCTGTAATCCCGTTGGCTTACAAGAGGGGTACTTAAGTAAAGTACATGAAATTTGGACTACAGCATTAAAAAATTCCGTTGTTTTGTATAGGAACAAATTTTAATTTTCTACCGCCTCAACTTGGTTAGAAAACGAAAATCACTTTTTAAATTAACAATAATTTAGCTTAAACAAAATCATATATTTTTAAGTATCTCATTTTCAATTGTGCAAAAGGTCAATTCATGCTTAATTTTGTTAAAATTTGGCTTTTTGCTGTTAACACCAGGCGCAAAAGTTAACAACATCCAATGTTTACATGTTCCGCTACGTCGCCCAAAATAGCAAAGGAAGTCTTGCTAGCGTAGCACCCACACGAGCGCGAAATTAATGCAACCTAACTGACGTAACTTCACAAAGTGGGGTGATGTACTGACGCAAGATTGGGGTCATTATTTTCTTACCCGCGGAAAAAAATACATAACGAGAAATTTTGTAGACAAAGGCTTCTTCCGGTCTATTTTTCCATTTGTCACGCTGGCATGGATGCATGTAAAACGGAAGTTCTCTTAGAAACGCACGTTGATATCGTACATGCAAACAAACAATCGTAAATACAGTCTGTTAAGTTAGAAGTCAGTTTTAACCTATGCTCAAAGAAAATATTGAAAAAAGAAAAGCAAAAACCACCACACTCTATAGAAAACCTGTTAAACCTTTTTCAATGGAATGTCTCCACTTTTGCCTTTCATTTACAGACTAAAAAGTTAGAACTACCTTCTACAACATAGCTAACAGTATCACATTAAAGTGCTGCTTCATAGCTTTCTTTTAAATGACAAAACTGTATGAAAGTCCTGCTCAATAACTTCATTTGAATAATCACAGTGTAGAATTTCATCCACAATCTCAAAGTTAGCCGGACACCCTGTTTAATCAGGCTGTTTAATATAATCCACAGCTTCAGTTTGAGCGCTCAAGGCTTATAGGAAAGTACTGCTCCGTAGCTTTCAACTAAATCGTTACACCTTACATCCACTTAGAATCGCGCTTTTGAATAACATGTTTCAAGATTTGCCTTGAGAAAGCATATGGTGAGTAATAGGAACACGTTTGAAATTATTCACATAACAATTAGCCACAAATTAAAATGCTATTTTATATCGCTACGTTTCATCTCGTATTCCGGCGAACAGCCTCGCACAAAACCCTTTTCTGATATAGCAAACAGGCAAAAACGTCAAGTCTGCAAATCACAGTACAATGTACAACTAAGGTTCAATTTTAAGACTGCGTATCCCAAAAAAAGTTGGTAAGAGGCTGTCTTGATGTCTTCAAAACCACACCACCTGCAGATCATAAACTAAACTCGTGCAGTTACAAATAAACTTCAGATTTCAAGGGAATTGTAAGACTTACAAAATCAACTTTTGCGAACCGAACAGTGTCTTTTCGTATAAGCTGTTCATAACATGGTATACATAGCATAGGATATCGTGGTCTGATGTTTTCGCTTATTTTGTTCCTTCAACGCTCGAGCAAAGGTCTTCCCCTCTCACCCACGCATTCCGTTGCAAATAGCCTAAGCAAAACGCCGTTTTCAGTGTTTAGGCAAAGCGCAAAGTTGCGTACAGTGCAATTTTGGATAAAACTGCAGTTGAAAGAAGTACAAAACGCGTGCGTGTTTGGCCTTTTTTTTCTGAGTTACACGTACACAGACAAGATCGTTTAATGCCCCCCCCCCCCCCCCCCCCCCCCCCCCCCCCCCTCAAAATCTTAAAACTCATCACCCTCTTCTCGCCCCAAAAAAAAAACACAAAACGGGGGGGAGAAAAAAAAAATAAGAAAAAAAAA
>Ga0126336_10002230_pt1 | contig 10903 bp, 3 predicted proteins | sample SidCmetagenome_FD_92530 | JGI IMG/M metagenome (GOLD analysis project Ga0126336, IMG submission 92530) | Coral microbial communities from El Islote,Puerto Morelos, Mexico - Siderastrea C C metagenome | ecosystem: Host-associated > Invertebrates > Cnidaria > Coral | place: El Islote,Puerto...
TTCTCTCTGCTCCGTGGTTTCTTGTTGTCTCCTTCGCCTTCGTTGCTCGCGCTGATTTTCAAGACGGCGTTCACGCTCCAGCGGAGTTTCGGTGGTAAATCTCCTTCGGCGACAATTTCCAGCTACTTGTTGAATCAGGCGTTGTTGCCTTTGTTCTTGCCCCTCATTTGCCTCCAAAAGTGGTCCTCCTTCACCAACAGTAAACATTTTTTCACAGACGATGAATTGACCCGTCAGCACTCAATGAATAAACATGAGAGTGCGCCATTGTCGGCGGTCGCGATGCCTTTTAAAGGGACTGGAAAAAAGCGGTCGTAACCGGTTTTAACCGGTTGTGTTGCCTGGCAACCAACTGAAGTGCGTCTGACGTCAGACTGAATGACATCAAGTGGCGTTCTCCAACCTCAATCTGGGAACGAGGTTGTAACTTTGTTGGGGGCGTTGCTAGGCAACTGTGCGGACACCTTCGAAAAATATATAGGCGACCCGAGATTTCACTGCCCTTTAGCGATCCGCGCGTGATCCCCACGCAGTCTCGCGCGACCAATTTATAAACCTCGCTTCGCGAGGAATCATATCATAAATCTATGTGAAGTATTTAGTAACATATATAAAAAGAAGTTTTTATAATTCAGGAAAATAAATTACTTTATTGAAAGGTTAGGAAGGGCTACCTAAAGAACCATACAATTTCAAATTACTTTCTCGTTTAAGGCTCCCTTGAAAAACAAGATGGCTTCATTCTTTAAAATTCTACGCCACTAAGACGAACTTTTAAAATTTAAATATTGAAGGTGTCTCAAAAATGCAAACTAAAAACTATACAGTAATTGAATTTTTTCTAATTTTAGTAGCATCCAAGAGTCGTATGTTTAGTCGGCACTCTCAAGACAGTTTTAGTTGATTATTGTCACACGTTGAATTAAGATATTTCAGCTCGCTTTTTGGTAGTTTGTTAAGGTAATTTTTTTATTAAAGTAAATTTCTGAAATCTAGAATGGACTTAAGATGGCTTACTACAGTTTCCAGAGGAGGAAGTTAACCTCTTTAAACCTTAAGGTTAAAGCTAAGGGGAGTTTTCTTTTGGGTAATTTGTTGCTACAACTGTTGAAAGAAAAGAATTTATACGAGAAAAGAAATACAAGAAGCTTAGAAATATCAAATATCATAGACCGAGCTCTAGGAGGGGACTGTAAACTAGACTTTTTCAGGGCTTTTTTCTCAAAATCTAGTCGTGCGATCCTACTTTAAATTTTTAGGATTTGAAACGAGGCTATGAATAAACACCTATGCAAAAGAAAATGAAAATCTGTGACACAGAATTTTTGTTAATGAAGAAAATGTCGAATTTTGGCCTTTTGAGAATTATTAATTTGAAAAAACCCTGTTACAGATTTTGCTAATATTTTGTCTACAACGGTAAGTCAGGCCTATAAATTGATTCTGAAATTTTCACTTCGGTTTGTACGGTCAGGGATTGTGGTCAAAAAGTCGATTTGCGATTTTATGGGACCTCCATCGTGAGCAAAACTGAACATGCGTAACTTAAGCGCCTGCTAAAATGACGCAATGTTGTTCGTGCGATAAACATAAGAAGTTTTAAATCAACTTCTCGAGGTTTTTGTTAAGGTTTTTCAGACATGTTGTACCGGTAGCGCTCACAACTGCGTCAAGACTTGATCCATTCATGATAAAGAATGATAACAATACGCCACGAGCGATTTCTATAAGCCAGATCACAGAGGTGTTTTCGGCTTTTTCTCCATTATGGCGTAATGTATTGCACGCACGAAAAAAGTGTCGTCAGAGAGAATTTCTCAGCGCGCGCAGTTGGGTTTCATAAAAAACTGTAGTAAGCCACATTTAGTCCAAGGAGCAGATATCGGTAACAGAATATCGGTCTAGAATTATATAAAGATCATCGCAGTAAAGGTGTTTCAACTTAAGCAGTTGACAAGAAGAAACCTGAAAAAATTCAGGCTATTAACAAGAACATAAAAGGTTACCTGGTTAGCAAGTTTGTCTTGCGATATTCCACTGTTACTGGCCAAGAAAACGCCCAGGGCCAACACAAAGATCAAGCGAATCATTTTCGCTTTCGCTCTTTGGAAATGAAGGCTAAAAAATCAAACAAATTAGTCAGGTTATTGTCTAAGTTTAAAGAGTTCAATATATATGTTTACATGGGATACTGTTTGTTGAAATTTATAAAAGAACTTCGTGACATTATGTCATTTTTCCAGTGGGCTAAACTCTCATTTTTCAGTGGATTTCAAAGTTTGCTTTCTGGTAAAAGAAATATGTGAAATAGTCACATATAGAACCCAACTAATTGAATAAAAGTTGCATAACACAACCTTGTACAGAACAAATATGCACTGCAGAATAACAAATGGATTTCTAAAAGAGTAAACTAATTGGCAATAAAACGAGCTCTAATTTTACCTTTAAGGCGATCGAGATTTCCGCAGATGTTGCCAGAGTGATTAGCAGCTAAGTGTGCGCTGTTACTGCTAAATTGGCCCTCTTTGTACAGAATAATTGGGTGTGGTTTGAGCAAACGTGATATGTAGCACAATTAGTTTATTAAGATCTTCTTAAGCAATATCAGAGCCAAACTTAAGGCACGAACACATGTGACATTACTGCACGTAAGGTTTTGCTGGACTTCGACCTTTAATAACGACTTTAATGTGACTCAAACTCTTTAAGTCACAACAAACCCAAACAAAGCATTAAAAAAACTCAAAACATGAAACCAGTGCCAAAGGTTATAAAACACGCGTAATCCACGACACGATTGATTTAGCTCTTTCCAATGTCTTAGTAATGTTATTAAATGGACACGGTTTGCTCCACTACCTCAGAGTTCTTTGCAGTACTACTTTATACAACAGATAACAAGTGTTCTGTGAATTTCCTGGAAAAGTCTGTTTCCTCGATGGAAAACAATAACTGTGACTTGTTTTTCTTATTGTGAACAGCAAACAGAGTTATGTCCCTATATCTTCCTCTAACTCTCCCTTCCCTCCCCTCCCCCTTCCCTCCCCTCCCCCCAGTAGTTCATTTCTAGTCCCGAAGAACATCACAGTGCGAGACAGGATACTGTCTACTTTCTTGATTTGTATATCCAATCATGAAATATAGAAGTCTACTCAGGACATATATTTTTCTCGCCAAATGAGTTTCAGCCGAATTAAAGCACCCAAAGGTTGGTTTATGGAATAGAACTACTCTTTAAAGTAACTTAAAACCGAGTCGACAAAAATTCAAACCGGTTTTTACGCAACGCTCAGCTAAATAAGCACTCCATATCTGTTTCCAGATACGAAAAGATTTAAGTTCAAATTAACTACTTTACCTTAAAGGAGATCGAGTTTACTCCCAGAAGTTGGCAGAGAGGTTCACAGCTAAGTGTAAACAGTTCCCGACAAATCGACTTCTTTTAGAAATAGGTATAGGCGTGGTTAAACAAACGTGCTGTACAGCATGTTATGCTTATCTAAAACATCTTGTGCAATATCGCGGCCAAGATAACAGATGCACAATCACGGGACACAGCACGCAAGGTTTTGCCAACTGTTAGAGCTGTTTGCTCAAAGCTGTTTGTTTTAAAAGCGAGATGGCGAGGCAAAAGTTACTTGCAATTCACAGTTTGTTTAACACCATTTTAATGCATTCACCGGACTGATCGGTGTGGGGAAGGTAACCTCGATCGAAAATTTATTTTTCCTGTTAATAAAAAGAGAGCTAAAAAGGCAAAAAATCTAAACAAAAACAGCGTAAAATCCTCGAGCTTCCACTTCAATCATTTCTGCTAAACGGAGTGCAAGTAATGAAATTGTTGTCTGAGGAATTAAAGCGGGATTTTGCTGACCAGTTTGCTTTACTATTTGATCCAGTAAGCTTATTTTTATAAGCAGGCAAGAAGAGGAGACGCCAGACTATGAAATCCTTGCGTGTGTTCTAACGAATGAGCAAACATCCCGTCTTAAACGTGTTGCTGTTTAATAAAAATATTGTAACACAAGATGTAACTGAACCAATTGTGTCTGAATGGCTGATGTTGTCGAAGAGAGGGGGAAAGCAAACGGCGTCCAATGCCTGAAAAAACCGCAAAAAAGTTTTGTGTAGAAAGCTCTGTAAAACTGAATTCTGAAATGTTGAGAATGTGTTTACTACACCTAACAGGTAAAAGTAACAGCTGGTTCAAAGACGAAAAACAAGAGATCGCTTTAATAATATGAGTGCTTGAAATTGTTGTTACTCGCAATCCAACATGTTACTTTTCTTTATTGTTCAGTTAAAATATTACAAATAGAAAATTTGCTCTGTTACTCTCGTGAAAACCGCTATTTTGAAAGTGGAGTTAACAATGGCCCGAGATTTTAGTCTTTGTATAGTAATGTAATGTGAATAATTTCCGCGAATTTTGATTCTGAAATATTGACAGCCAGTAAAGTTATTACATCAGGAAAAAGATATTACTGTTTCAAGTTGAGGACTTAAAAGCATTCCTTTCACTGAGAAGGGAATGCTTATTCGCCAGCAAACACGTTATTTGTCTTTTCTTACTATAGGTAAAAATATCAAACGCGAAAATTTTTCTCCCCCACACTTGAAAGTGAATCCCTCATATTTATAAAATGAAGCCAAAAACTCCAGTGTTTGTATAACATTGTGATCTAAATTATTCACATTAAAGTTTGCTCTAAACTATTGACTGTCTGTCGAGTCCATATAACAGGAAAAAAAACTTTTGTCTGGTAAACACTTTGAAGTCAGTCACGGACGTAAAACTTTGCTCATCCTGTATTGAGCTCCAACAACTCATCACAACTTGAAAATGTGACAAAAGTGGTGTAAAATGGTATTTGTAAAGGAGCCCAATGCCAACTAATTTTCGTGAAATTTGCGCTTGGCTCTGATGTTTGATATTTAAATTCTGTACACTCCAGATCTGACTGGCAAAAGATATTGCTGATTGGATAAGAATAGTCGCAAAAATATGTCTGCAAGGGGTACCTCTAACATATGAACAAAGCATATCGTCTTGAAAGTCCTTGAATTAAGTTGCTAAGAATTAAAGCAATATAGATATTGCACTAAGTTGTAAGTGATCCAGATATTTCTGAATGGCTGATATTGTTGAAGGAAGAAAAAAAGGAACTTTTGAGAAAAATACATGGTAAAAGCAAGTTGTTCAATTCTTTAGTCAGTAAGATTGAAGCATTGCAGGTGACGTGCTACTCCGATCGAAGGAAATCGGAAAGATGTCTTTTCTGACATCTTGCAAAGAGAATGAACTGAAATTGGAATGAAATAAGTTTGCAACTTATTAGTAAACGTTATTGATCTTTAGCCAAGCTTCCATTAAGATGTCATTTCTGATCTGCAGAAGTAATGCTCATTTTCGCTGGACTGACATCAAAACGGTAGAGACCTTAACTTCGACACTATTTCCTTCGCTGACAAACAGACAAGTACGATATTGGAAAACCAAGGCAGTGAAAAGCCGCAGTCCTTTCTAGTGTGAGTGTTTTTAGATTGTGGTTAACACCTCAACCACACATAACTTTTCTTTTATTGATTATTTTTCCGTTAGCGCGTTGATCTCTTTGTTTCTCAGTAGAAATATCAAACAGAAATTTTGATCTCCCACAGTTATAAAATGCGCCATTATTAAAATTGGAACGTAAAATGACGCGAAATTTCTGTGTTTCTATGAGAATGCGATTATGAAATACTGACAGACTGCGAAGCTCATATAACAGGAAAAGGATATTACTATGTCAAGCTGGGGACATAAAGGCTTCCTTGTCAATAATGTGATTATTTTTTCTCCAAGTTCCAGCAACAAATAACATTCAGAGTAACTCTAAATATGGCCCCTTGAGCATAAGACAAAAGATTAGAACACCACAATTATTACTAGACTGTCAGTTATTAGCATCAATTTACAAAAAAAAACATAAGTTTGCCAACTTTTTGGAGATTTTCGACATGAGTTTGTGAAGGTTTCACAGCGATCTTGCTGTGTCCGGTCAACTTTGCTCTTGTACCAAATTTTCCTCAAACATTAGAAGGAAGATTTAAAGCAAATTCAGGCTCATGTTTGAAATCTACTTCAATCCTGGCCATCCGTAGCCACAAACACTTATCAAAAGTTTCACGGCACCAACAGAATAATATTCCATCATGTAACAAATCTAAGTCACCCACTGAGCATGAGCAGACCGTTATGTTCTAAGTGCAGCTTTATTTCTACTATGAATTAATCTACGCAATGAAGAATTAACAGGACCCGCTCGAAGTTTATAATTTCTGCATTGTACACGAGTTAAGCCGAAAAGTTATTAACAACTAATCAAACTGTTTCTAATAACCTTATGTGGTCTTTTTCTTTTGTAATTTTTGTCGTTATTGTTTTTTCGTTATTAACTGGTGACGAGTTTCGATACTATTGTGTTGCACCCTATCCTAAGAATTGTTGTTTTCAAACTGATTACAAAAACTAAAATGTCTCATACATAATCAAGTCGGCGTCCTGTCACCAGTTAAGGAGTTTTAATCCTCAGCTTTCTTTCGCAAAAGCTGTTTAGTTTTTGGCTCTACACCCACTTGTACAGGGCGCTGTTGATGTTGTGTTTCTGCGGACCGTTATAATAGTTTGCCACTGCAAGGTAAGGACGCCCCTGGTACTCAAATGATGTCATGTCAGTGGCTCCTTGTGTTGGAATCTCTTGGTAGTTGACGAACCGTGATCCAGAGGCCTGGTACACAACTGAACGAGTGTTGTGTTTCTGACTGTCACCGCGATGATTGGCCACACCCAAGAACGTTTGACCGCTGATCACAAATGGATGCCAGCTGTGGGCCCCACGAGTAGGAATGGACTGGAACAGGACAAACTTGTTGCCATCCCACTTGTAAATAAAAGAGTCGGTGTTGTATTTACTTCCAGAGTAGTAATTCGCAAAGGCGAGGAATGTGTGACCATTGATGTTAAAGGACTTCACATCGCGTCCTCCGTAAGTCTGAAGAGACTGCAGTTTGACAAAGTGTCCTCCTGACCACTTGAAGACAGTGGACTGAACAGAATGCTTCTGTTTGGAGTTGTAATAGTTTGCAAAAGCAATAAACGTGTCATTGCTTATGATAAACGCCCTACATCTCAGTGCACCTTCAGTTGCTATCTCCTGAAACTTGTTAAACTTGCCGCCGCTCCATTTGTAGATGACTGATTTTGTGGAATGTGTGCTTCCATCATGGTAATTTGCCACTGTCAAGTATTTGTCTCCATTTATCGTGAAGAATGTGAAGAAGCTCCCTCCTTTTGTGGCTATTTTCTGAAAAACGTCAAACAGCTTTCCGTTCCATTCATAGATCACGGAGTCTAGCATATATGTTCCATCTTCCTGATTAGCCACAGCGAGGAAATGTTTGTCAGCGATTGAGAAGTATTCAAGACCACGAGCACCTCTAGTTTGCAGTGTCTGATACAAAGTAAATCTTCCAGTTGATTCGTCCATCTTGTAGATCATGGAGCTTGTCTTGAATTTGTTGATGTCGCCATAGTAGTTGGCAATGGCAAGAAAAAGCGTTCCATTGATGGTAAAATGTTCCACAAATTGAGCTCCTCGGGTTGGTAGGTCTTGAACTTTCTCAAAGAAGTAGAAACCAGCAGTGCACTCTTTATAAATAAAGAAAGAAACGACAACGATAAGGATGAGCTCAGGTAATAGACACTTTCGCCTTTTAGCTCTGTTCCCATCCGAACTGCTTTAATACACGCCTCGGCTTGTTTTTCGCAAACGGAATTGCAGAGTCAATCAAGGGGACTTCTAGTGAGGTCAGTTAATTTACTAATCGAGGTAAAAACTTGATCAGAACAAACGAAATGGCGGATTTCAATCTTACGATATCGTTAGTTTAGTTAAGTGGAGAAAAGAAAGAAGGCAATTTTATTCTAGAAAAATTACTCTTGCCAACACAAATGACAAAAACTTTTTTGTCCCCACATATTCGAGCAGGATTCGACTGACTAATCCGCAGGGAATGATCAGGGAGTAAAACAGACCACAAAACATAGAAATCGTGTAGGCCTTCCTGTAGTCAAGTTTTCGATTTATTGTCATAATACTTTATGGAACAATTCCAGCAATAGCTCTATAAAATTCTTTTAAATGCATATGGTAATTCACGAAATATAGTTCTAGTAAATATGATCTAAACAAAGCAGAATCTTTGAACCGATAAAGTGATAAAAAACTCAAAAGGGAAGCATTTCAAAGCCGTCTTTCGTCGCAAGCGATAGCACGAATATTCAATTTTTCAAGTAACACTTCACGAAAATTGGTAAAAGTAGTAAAAAACCTCCCATTCAAATAACGTAACCTTATAAAGTTTCAGGCGATCGAAAACGTTGACCATCGAAAGAGAAGATGGTTTCATTCCTAAACAATGACGAGGTTCGTCATTGATTTAATACACCAACATCTCGGATTTCGTAAAACAGGAAAGTTACAAAACAATTATCCGGCACAAATCACTACTTCATTGCCCCAATTTTTTGGCCGAAAGTCCAGTCTTACACGTTTAAAATTTGGTTATATAAGTTCAAGTTTCGACGATTGAAACTCATTTGAAAGAATCAAGAGGAGTTGAACTCGTCGATTCTAAACAGCTTTAGCTTAGTTTTTGCTTCGCACCAGCATCATTTTGCACTAAATCAAGACCTTCACTTTGCTCTTAGTTGAAAATTTTGAATTTTTGTTTCTTAAATAACTAGCTAGGAAAAGAGAATTGTGTGGGTTATAAAATTCGTGCCGCGGTCAATTAGACTACAACAGGTATCGATTAGTAAAACGAGTAGCTAGTCGGCTTTTTTCGTGCGCTTTGTCGCCTACTCGCGCACTCAATCAATCAATCAATCAATCAATCAATCAAAACCTTTATTTATACACGATGACATTTAAAGCTTAATAGCTTGAGGGGTCGTGTATAGGATATATAATTGCACAAATTTTCGACTAAAATAAGTTTTAAAAAAACGCTAGGATGAAACACTAAAAAATCTTAAGATTTACACTAGCCACTGATAACTTGTTAAGCCGGTTTGATATGAGCTAAAACGAAACAAAGTTAATCGAGGAATAACTCGGTTTTCAGGAGTGCCTTTTATCCCTGGACAGTCCGGGCCATAGACAGTTTTGTCTATATGACTGCGTCATCAAATATGGCGTCCAGGTACAATTCCCAAAACCCTATTCCGGTACCACTTTTTAGCCCCGCATTTTTGTCTCTGATCGTTTTGTCCTTTGGGTCCCAATTCCCGTAAAAGAGGACCAACAGAGCTTCAAAGGCAAAGCAACGTGAATGGTGTCGGTTCAAAGGTAGCTAAGAAATCGGTTGCCGAAGGCGAGCGTCCATGTATTTTTTGAGACGTTTGAAGACCTACCTGCTACCACGAAAATAGATATTTGAGGTAAGAAATATTTTTGCCAGTGAAAAATAAAAAACCACGTAAGACTTTGATAATTGGCTTCGAAGTTTTCGCAAGAGAAGTCGAGTGCACCTTGGTTTTGTCCAAGTGCACGGCCGTTGTAATTTCAACTTGTAGTGTTGTGCTTCGCCGCCATGGCGTTATGGCTTCTGCTGCTTATCGATTTTCTTTTCTAAAAGGTCGGTTTTGCTTTTTGTTTCAGCTAATGGATCGTCATATTTCTGTTTTGAAGACAGTCTGTCGACCATGTGGCAAACGGCTGCCCAGTAAGTCTGATATTCAGGAGTCTAAACGGCGTGGGTTGAAATCGTGGCAAGTTATCGTCTGTTGCAGTCGAGTGACCACGTCTGGTTTGAAGCGTGCGAGAAGTTACCTGCTTCCATGTAAATGGAAAATTGAGGTACGTCAGGTTTTTTGCGTTCAAAATAAAAATATAGCGGTAATCTTTAGTAAATTTGCTTCAGATCCATCGAAACAGAAGTCATGTGCATCGTGTTTAGTTCATATGCACGGCCTTTATAAATCGCGGTCAGGCACCATGGCCTATTAATGAAGAGTTATGACTTCTGCAGTTTACTGATCGACTTTCTATTCTTAAGTTGGTTGTTTTTGCTTTTCAGCTCATGGAAATAGAGGTTTTCCAAGTACAATCGTAACAGCTTTGTCCCTTTGATCAACATACAAGGAACACAGCTAATTAATGTGCGACACAGCTACATTTGGCCTGTAAATATATTTCGCGAGAGAGCGAGAGAGAACTCTCAAGTTGTGATACTGTTTGGACGCTTTGACGTTCTTAGAGCCCTTTAAAATCTTTGGGTGTGCTAGCTTTGGGGCAATAAATTAGCTTTTTGGACTCAGTTTGACTGGAAGACTCCCACAAGCCGCTAAAAGGGGTGATGTTTCAGTTCTCAAAGGATACGCAAGTTTCTAATTAATACCAATGATAGGTGATATGATGTTTGCTTGCGGTTATCTGCAAGACATGTAACTTTCTTTATCACGGATGTCGTAAGTGTCTAAAGGATCCAAGTTATTCTGAGACTAGGCTGTTGCAGTTTTCTTTCATCACATAGAAACTACGGCTTCTTACGTATACATGGTTGTCGTTGAAATAGAAAGTTCAATTAAAACATTGCACCTCCATTGTCTCATATGGCGTTGTTAGCATCCAACAGCGCTTAGCAATTCTGACATAGGTTATTGTTTGACCTTCCTGTGACGGTCTGTTTGTAGTTCAAACCTCCATTTGTTTAATCTGCAGCAGTTAAAATGAGGCAGGTACAAAACCCGGACCGGATCAACTCGGATCGCTTGATCCGGGTCGGATCGACTCGGATCAACCCGGATCAACCCGGATCGGCCCGGATCGACTAAAACTTTTACAGAATCAAAGAA
>Ga0126336_10002231_pt1 | contig 10903 bp, 9 predicted proteins | sample SidCmetagenome_FD_92530 | JGI IMG/M metagenome (GOLD analysis project Ga0126336, IMG submission 92530) | Coral microbial communities from El Islote,Puerto Morelos, Mexico - Siderastrea C C metagenome | ecosystem: Host-associated > Invertebrates > Cnidaria > Coral | place: El Islote,Puerto...
ACTGGTTGCGGGGCCGGGTGGGCTGTTCTCCGTGGTTGGGCGCTGCGGGTGGTGTCGCCCAAAAGGGGGGCTTTTTTTGGGGTGGGGGATTGGGGGGGGGGGGGGGGGGGGGGGGGGGGGGGGGGGAAGGCGGTGTCCGGAGGCAGATTCCCGGGGAAAATTGGAAAATGAAATAGGTGAAATAGGTGGAAATACATCTAGAACGGACAAACATGATGGAAACGTCCAATTTCTACCAACGAGGAGCGTCTTACTCCACCAACAAACTCACTGCACACTACAAAATGACATGGCAACAGAAGTTTTACTTTCGTCCATGTGTATGGTATTTAAAAATATACCCTGCGAGGTAAGATTTGGTGTAATCATTTTTGTTTTAAAAAAATCTTAGAAACCTTTATCCTTCATCTTTATTATTACCTAAATAACATTCCAATTCTTGAGATAGACTGAAAATCATCTTTAATTCCGAAAATTACTTGTGGATCATGTTGGTACCCACCCCGGCCCTTGTAGGCGCACGTGTTCCTTCTGCTCCCGGCGGGTACTCCCTATAGTGGGCTACACGGGGAGGCTCCGCCCGAAAGGGATGCCTCTTTTAAGGCCAGTAAAGGTCTTCTTACGGTAAATTGACATGGAAAAAGCATGGTTGTTGCGTTTGATGAGTATGTCTAAGAAAGAGATCGTGTTGTTCTCCGCAAATTCAACGGTGAATTTGATATTCGCATGACAACTATTGAGGTAGTGCAGAAACTGATTTGCTGCGTTGATGTTGTCGAACAAGGTGAAAGTACCGTCAACACGATCTCTTTCTTAGACATGCTCATCAAACGCAACAACCATGCTTTTTCACGTCAATTTACCGAAAGAAGTCCTTTACTGGCCTTTACACAAAATGGGACTCTTTCACACCTCGTAAATACAAGTTAAACGTTATCCGCACCTCACTTTTCGCTGTTTCCGCATTTGCTCGTCACCCTCTCTTTTGAGTTCTTCTTTGGATGAACTGAGAAAACTGTTATTACAAAACGGGTATCCTAGCGGTGTGTTGAATTACAACATTAATGATGTTCTGAACAGGCAACAAAATAGATCCAAACAGCCAATCACTACTGTCCTCAAGAAGGAAGTCCTCTTAATTCTACCTTATTTAGGGTTACAAAGCAGAATCCTCACCAAACAAGTGAAGGCTTGCATCAATAACTTCTACGGCGGCTTTGACCTTCGAGTTGTTTTCCAAAGCACACATCGTATTAAGTCTCTTTTTCCCTACAAAGACAGACTCATCCGTGCTCAAATGTCCAGGGTTGCTTATAAGGCTTGGGACTGCCAGGAGTTCTACATAGGTACGGTGAAACCTCGATTTAACGAAGTGCCAAGGGACTGGGGAAATTGGTTCGTTATATCGAGGTTCTTTTCCATACATTACACTATTACTGGGCTGAAAATATCGTTCGTTATACCGAGGACTTCGTTATATAGAGGTTCGTTAAATCGAGGTTCCACTGTAAAACTAAACGAAGATTACATGACAGGATAACGGAGCACTTCAAATCCATTACGAGTAGCAATCACTCATCTGCTATTGCCGACCATGTCACGTCAACTGGTCATAACATGAAATGGGACCATTTCGAAATATTGGTAAGAGGACGGTCGGGATACCCACCGCAAGATAAAGGAGACTCTGTTGATTAGGGATTTACAACCTTCCCTAAATGAAAATGTCAGCAGCCCAAAACTTTACCTTTTTTAGTTTGCATGCTTTTCCTTTCATATGCAAATTTTTCTACTGTTTGTTATCTTTTGTTTCCATAATTAGTTACTTATTATGCACTCAAATTCCTGTTGTTATTCAACGGTTCACTACTTCTGAAGATGTATTTTGGAACATACGAAACGTCGAGATAAAGCCTTTTTTCTTTCCAGAAATTCGTTTATATTTCCTTATGTTTATCACTGCGGTTTGCTTTTTGTTTCTTCTTAGACTGAAATTCTATTGTTTTGGTTTATCCTTGAGGCCGAAAGGGGTGCAATTTTCGTCTAGGTATATGAAAGGGGTGCCATTTTGGTGAAAATTAGGATATTAAAGGGTAAGGGTTTGAACCTCCGGGATGAGCCTCCCCGTATAAAACCAAGGCAGGATAACCTTTCTTGATAAAACCTTATTGTGTACCCCCCACAACTCCCCCCCCCGCCTTCCCGTTCCTCTGCTAACTAGAGAGCGGGAAAGGAACACACGACAAGCCCAATATGATGTATTTTTTAATCAGTTTCTTTTCTTTTATTTTTTGCATGATGTATTTTACTTTCATAATGTTTGCATGATGTATTTTACTTTCATAATGTTTGGGTCGGCAATGCCATGTATAGAGATAGACGAACGTCAATAAATTTTGCTGTAGTTGTTGTCAATGTAGCGAGTTTCAAATTATCGCGATTTTACTGTATGACCCCTCTCTTCTCCGCAGAGCCTCCTGTTAGTGAAAGAAAAATACGGGAGCGAGAGCGCTGGAGAGAGGAAACGGCAGCGCGTCCCCCGCGCTTTAAATTTCCCTCTTCCCAGCCTCCGCGCGCCGCGCGTTTTTTCCACAACTTGCAGTCAAGGCGCGACTGTAAGGCCTCTGTGGAGGAGAGAGGTATAACCCGACGTTAACAGGAGAAAACAGCTTCCATCAACCAATTACCGCATTTTTCACCCGTCTCAAGGAGTGTCAAAATGACATACAGCACGGCGCCTTCGGCTCTGCCTAGCGCTAACCAGGGCCCTGAACCAAGGCAACAAAGAGTTTGGTATGTACTGAGATCTTCTGGCTCACTAACACAAGTACAAATTATTTTTTTTATTTTCGTCCCTCGTCGTAAGAGAAGCTGTGTCTGGCTGAATGCAGGTCCGCCAAGGGAAAACAAAAAGCAAAAACATAAATCATTTTGACATCAGCACTTGAGATTTTCCAGGAACAATTCAACACAATGATTGGAGTTTTTACGCTTGTATGGTGTTAGGGCTCACGAAGCTACATTGTGATAGTTACTTTTTAAAGATGTTTTCTCAAGAAACACTTCAACCCCATAAAGTGTACCCGAATGTAGTATTTTTGTCCCTAATCCGAAAATCTACCAATAGCGTTGAGTGTTCGTGAGAGATTATTTAAAAACCAAGAGAAACGAAACATATCTTGAAAAGGCGCCGCCATAATTAGTCAAATTCGACAGGTTTTACTAATTATCACCAACGATAGGCGAAAATCTGATTAAAATAACCTTTGTGAAGAATGTTTTTTTTCCCCGTAATCATTTTACGTGTCCATTACGTCGCAACAATAAGCAAAGGAAATGTTTAATGTTTTACATTCTTAAATTTGAGCCGGGATGTAACACTAAGCTTAGATCCATGGACTTGGATGAAAGCTCTGGAAGAGCACAAAGCAAAGAAGGTGTCTTCTTCTAACTTTGAACGCCGCATTTCTTGCCGTTTTATATTATGACATAAATGATTTGTGATTGAACCGGATATAAAATTCTGTAGTCGTTATCTATGCGAGACATGGACCAATTAGTGTTACTGAGTGGGGCTTTTATTTCCGGTTGTCCCAAAAGTAGATCATTTGGCAATAAAAACATCGTCATAAACCATTTCAAAGAGTTCTGTGCACTATCGTTCAGAAAAGCATAATTAAGTTGCAGTTTGCTAAGGCTAACCAAAAGAAGGGTACCCTGAGGACGAGCCCCCGCATGCATAACACGTCTGTTTCAGTCCGTTTGGGGATCGAAGTTAAATTCCAAATAATTTCCTCTCTTCGTTCGATCTGCGTAGTTTTTTTTTCCAATTTTTTTCGTTAAGGTTTCAACATAAGCTACAATGAATTACTAAGCAAGGTTCCCCCAAGGTTCGGCATCGATTAATGTTTTTACGTGTGTACCCATGTGTAGTTCTAAATTGTTTATTTTGCAATCTTATTGTTTGCGAAATGAAAGAGTACAAATCTCGGACTTACATTTGGATTTCTCGCAAGCGACCACCTACAGACTAGGAAAGGTGATTGCTTCATACAAGAGACAATATAAATTACAGTGTTTGACTGAGAACTGATACAAACGCGATTTCATTAAGGTGCCGCATGTAAAGCGAGGTGGACTGGTAAATGGTTTACGACAGACTTTGAATGGAGTGTTTGACTGAGAACTGGTATGGTACAAACGGGATTTCATAAAGATGTCCCATGTGAAGTTACAGTGGTCGCCAAGATTCAATCTGTTGTTTCACTCCCCGCTTTGAAGCCCAGTGCTAGTGACGTGATCCATTTCCTGTTGTTTTCAATACAGTCAACTGAAATTCTACTTCAAATACTGCACTGTAAAAAAGCAAATCGTTTTAAGAAAATTCTCAGTATTACAGTGAAGTTTGCTGCTTGTTCAAAAACGCTCGTATCGACTCGTTAAAACAAGAATGAAACAAAAACGGAAAGGGAAAGCATGGATTGACGATCTAAGAAGTTTCTCTTCAATTCAGTGTTTTATTTTTGTTATTTATTTTTTTAAGTCTGGTTCCAGCGCTGCAAAAAATCGAACTACGAGTCGAATTACACATCAAGGAGCGACGCTTCAAAACAATCTTTTGGCGTTAGAGACTTGATTGAAAAGAATCGAGTAATTTTGCAAAGAGCCATTACTTTTAAGTATAAGTTTTAAAAGAAAACGTCGGTTCAGACAACGTCTGCAAAACTTACTTTAAATGTTCGAAACGAAAGCCATTCAGACGACTCCCTTATGTCTTTTGACAACAGAAATCATCATTTTAGATAACAAGTAAGCTCGAGGCTTGATCTATTCTGTTTTTCCCTTCGTTTGCCCGTCGTTTGCCCTTAAAGAATAAAATAAAATAATAATTACCCACGACCAGAGCCGTTCGACTAGTATCCGATTTAATAGCAAAAAGAAAATCATTCACTAAGATTTGCCTGTCTTACGGCGTACAATCTTCAGCCGTATATTCCCGCGAATATTGTAGCACATCAACTGTCCTTCAGTCTTAAGAAAAAAAATTGTTGTACACTCAGCCGAATTGTGGAAAGGAAAGTAGTGAAGAGTGGATTTCATTTTACCTTGGTGCAGTTTGCACTGTAGACAGCACATACATGTAACGTAACATGAATAGATCAAGCGAGGAATTGGAGTAAATATCACAGTTCGTGGGAAAGCTACGCAAAACGAAGTGGGCTGCTGGAGAAAGTGTTTGAGCTTTACTATTCCATTAACATTGTAATTTTTTTGCTTTCAAGTGACTACTAGTACGAATGGCTTAATCACACCTCGAAAGACGAGCTGTGGAACATTTACTCCGTATGTATACTCTTTTACTTCGCGTTGTATCCAGTACGTCTCACGAATGGAAACCCTACAGTTTTGTTTCTTCCAAGGTGTGAAGTGCCAGATTAGTTCTAAATTGAAAGGAATTATTCCTCATTAAAATGTGCTGTTTTCACACCCTCAAACGTTGCCGCAAGGATCCCAGAGCATTCAACTGTAGACATGATGGCGACTGAGGTGCGAAAACAAGGAGCAAAAATACACAGTCGGATTTCAGCTTGGTTTTTGTCTACACACATTCACGTTCTGAAAGGTGAAGTGGAAATAAATTTCTGTCTCTATATGTACCCAAAAATTATTAAATTTCAGCCCATGTAAACTAACTGACATGAATAGTTCATCGATAGAACGACTTTTAATATAATATTTATGTACCAAAGTGAAAAACAAAGTGTATCTTGTTGAATCAAAGGAAGAAATAATTAGTGCTGTTTCGGTTGATCAAATACCGTGCCTTCCTTTTCACCTTAGTCCTCTCTTCTGTTCAACGCATTGCAATCTTAAAACATAAAGTGTATCATACAAATATCCATCCCGTATGAACAACTTGAACAAGACTCACGAAGAGAAAATGCCAGTGCACGCCATAGATCTATAGCAGACTGCATGTTGTCACTTTCGAACCCGGGCACAACATAATTGTCCACGTCCACATATCGTAATCATTCAAAAAAGCTACGAAGCTCAACAACGCTGTTTAATAAATAAATAATCAAGTTTTCTCCTCAAGAGATGTGTAGTTGGTTCTTTGGTCCATATCTGTTCACATGAATAGGAATAGGAACAACAAGTTTTGGAGCATGAAGTTTCCTGTTGCCGTGTGCCTGAGGTCCACCCAGCGTTCTTACTCGTTTCCATTTTGCGCGTCTATTTTGAAACCAAATTTTCACTTGAACTTCACTGAGTTTTAATGTTCTGGCAATCTGTGATCTTTCCTCAAGCGAAAGATACTTTTTGGTATGAAATTCTCTTTCAAGTTCTAAGAGTTGTTGGCTCGTAAATGCGGTTCTTTTTCTTCGTGATTTGGTTCCACCCTCGGAGTCGGAATTATGGTCTCCTTGTTCGTCTTCTAACTCGTCACTTCCAGCGGGGGAAATTGGACTGGGCTGACTTTCATCCCCTATTTCACGATCAAAAACAGGCATTGTATCACCACTCTGTGTTTCATTATGACCAAAGCTTTAACTTTCCTAACTTGGTGACTTGACAGCTAGAAACGACCACAACCAAATACTTTTACCTTCATCCGAAGACACTCAAAAAAGGGGCACAAATCTCGTTAACAACACTTGTTAACAACACTCAATAACAACAACACCAATAACAGCAACAAGAACTAACAAAATTTCCCTTACATGACTACACAGTGGCAGGGCATCTATAAAAGAATGAGTATATTTTATGTGACGATGGCATGTGAATGGAGGCAGAGATAAGAGCATGGCGCTTTCGTCTACATTCCTCTAGCTTCGATAACAGTGTGCCATATAATAACAAAATAAATGCTAACTTACTTGGTGAAGATGTGGAAGAGTGGTCTGTTAAGTTCTCTCCATGAAATTGTTTGTTCAATTTTTGTCGCTCCATTTCAGAACCAGGAACGGTCTCTTCTAGAAAATAATCCCCCCGTGGAGTAAGCTCAACCAAATTCTGCATGGCACTCAACGGACCACGGCTTAAAGCTACTTTGCATTCACCCTCTCTTTGTTTCGGAGGGTCTGTTCTCGAAATAATCGACTCTATAGAAAAAGAAATCGAATTCTGCATTGTTGAATGTCGCCCGTCGTCTTCTTTGTATAATCACACGAGCAGGCACAAATTAGTGACAGGCTGAGTCGGTATTGTTTCTTATCGGATTACGGTCTCTATCTGGCAGACGTTACTAATTACAGGGGCTGAGATGCTTTACGTCAGCCACATTCATCTCATTGGTTGACAAGTTGTTAACTGACAGGCTCGAAAGGTAAATCCACTCAAGTTACCCTCAACCGGAGCACTAGTGCAAAATGTACCCACGCCATAGGTCAACTGCAAACTAAAGAAATTACTGATCTCCTCCAAGCCAATCAAGAATGATTGATCACAAATAATGAAATATAATGTCTCTCATCAATTTAAACAGTGAGTTTACATTGTTCTCTTATTTCTTGATCGTTCGGGCGGTATTTTGCTCTGTTGACCAATAGCAACACAAGGTTCGTAGTTGATACGATGTCAATTGAGACAAAGGCAGAAAATGCGAGAACATCGAACTCTTTATTTCTTCGGAAAAAACCCGTGGGGTCTTCTAATTCACGTGCTAGTTATCTGTGAGCGAAAACAGCGAATATTGTCAAATTTTAATACAAAACAATTAATTGCGGAATTATCGAGGAAATAAAGTAAACAATGAGAGATCGTTTGCCATATTTTCCAATACTTTAACTGTCCAGTGTAGCGTTCTGTCCGCTAGCTTTTCTATTCCATTTAGAGTGACATTAAAACGAAGCAAAAGAAGAGGAAAGGGCGGTATAAAGTCTTTCCAGTCGATATCATGGTCGAGACCGAAAAGCCTTTTCGATGATTTGGAAGGAAAGCAACCTTTCAAAATGCCGGAGACCCGTCAATTTTAATTTAGACCGGCCGGTGAAGACTAGGTAAGGAAAAGTCTCATGAGTTCGGCTTCCTGCAAAGTTCATTTTTCAACTTCTTCTTCAGTTCAGTTGTAAACTGACATTTGACAGAAGCTTGGTAAACACAATAACGGGCTGCAGGCGACCGTGGCTCTTTACGCAACTTTCCGCCGTCGAACTTGGCCATAACATACAGCTATTTGACAAGGACGGAAGCGAGATACATTTCGTTTTCGTTCGCGGTTTCTTCAAATATCTTCAAATATGTATTCTAATCGATAATCCTTATCATGTTATTAGTTACTGGTTTTATTTGTTTTTGACCTTTTTAGTCTTTCTTCTGTGCGTTTTAGCCTTGCGTAATTGTTAAATAACTTCGACTTTCCGGCGTAATATTAGAACCAAAGCAAACATGCTCAACTTGTTTTAAAGCCCCGTCGTACAGACCAACAACAACTTCCAGTTAATTTAAATAATGTGCGTTAGAACCAGGTACAACCATTGTGTATTTAAAAACCCTTAGAAGCCTACTACTAAGAAAAGATGATAATGTGATGCAAAATGCTCGAAGTTACAGCTGTTTTGTTCGCAGTCTGCGACCAAGTACAATTACGCCGGACACCTCGAAACTGGACAGCGATAAAAAGTATGATTTATCGTTGTCACTCAAAGTGTGAAAACTTTTTAAGAGCGGCGCCTTCGGGTCTGGCAGCCCTTGTACAAAGGAAATGAAATCAGATTAGCCGGTTACACGCTGTTTCTTTGGGTAATTACAAGAACTGCTGACATGATTTATTGAAGTGTTCAATGTACACAACACAGAACCGTCACCACTGATTTGATAATCTCTTAAGCTGTTTAAGACCAAACAGTCATATCTGTGCGCGCGGGAACCTCTAACTATCCTTTATTACAGGTTTTTTAACAAACTGCTTGGAAGTATTCTCCTCGCAAAATATTTTCTTCGTCAAATCTTATCAAGCATCTGCCCAAAATGTTGGAAGACGCGTGATTCTGTATTCGCCATTACTAGCTCAGCCAAAACAAACTGGATGGGTATAAAATCGAAAAGCAATGGAGCAAAAACATTGTGTTCGATTTCCAGGAGGAATGGAACCAGGGGGGACTCCATGTAAACGGTGGGGAAGTACCTCGAAAAATTGGACTACTCTGGGCGTGACTCAAGCTTAATTTAACCCCAAAAAGTTGCCATTTCGAAACGGACAAACAAATAAGGGCTAAATGCTTTCATCTATTGGATTTTCTATTTTTCAAAAAAAACAAAACGAATAAAACAAATCGCAATAATTTTCTATCCTTACAGTTGTCACAAATATTTATTTCTTTCTTTCTTTATTTATTTCTTTCTTTCTTTCATTTTTTTGTTTGTTTCTTTTTTCTCTTTTCGTTTGTTTCTTTGCGCGAAAACGTAAGCGAAACATTATCGGCTAAAAATATTGACGTCAACCTGAACATCCTATAAGAGGCCGAATTCCGTAAGTTACACCCTAAAGGCCGCGGGTGACAAGCTGCTCATGAATAAATTTATGAGACAAAATTCTGGTGGAGGTCTTAAGCTAAAAAACGTTATATCTTGAACGTTTGGGAGCCGATTCCATTGAAACTTAAAGGTGAGTTTGGGCAATGGTGGAAGTGCAATAAGGTTGTTTTTGGTTTGATAGATTGCGCTTCTTTGCGATGCTATGAGCTCCCAAAGTTAAGATTTTGTAAAACGCGACTCCGTGTCCAAGTTTTCTCCCCGTGGAGAAGACAACACTTCTTGATTTTACCACTCATTGATCAGTTAAAACCTCTATTGTGTCACAACAGAAGCCGATTATAGGATTTTAAGTTCCATTGAAAGTTGTAAGCCTTTAAATGAGTAAAATCGTCCTTGTTTAAATTTGAAGCCCTCGATATTCTGTTTAAAAGCCTGCTTGAAAAAAAGGCTCCTGTTGTGACAATCTACAATACACCTAATTTGTCTGCCTGTTGTGTCCGGTTCAGGAAATCTATATCTGCGCTGTATTCTTGGACACAAAATTGGTGGTTTTAGGGCTTCCGAAGGCTTATCTAGTAAACACGAATGTTTAAAGTAAGATTATGCTAATTATGGAAATTAAATTCAAGCAGCTATTGTTCACTGCCGAGAAAAGAACAAATACGTTGCAATTTAGAGATCACAAAATTTTGGATTGAGCTCTATGTTAGCTATAAGGTGTATTTTTGTAGTTTTTGTTTTGTTTTGTTGGAAAACTTCTAAAAAGTTTCTATTAACGTTGGAACGTACAAAAAAGCCGGACTTCGACGGTTTTTTTAAATTTAAAAATGCCTTAAAGTCACAATTCCGTAGCACAATTTAACGCACGTGCAATTATTGATTCAGAAACTGAAAGTTTTAATGAAAAACCTATTCATGAATATTTCGCACAATGTCGCTACCATTCGTCGCACTTCGTGCATACGCTTTAAACAAATAAATACTGATGATTTTAGTTTCTCACCCGCGGCCTTAAAGGCTGGTTCACACTTGTGGCATAAGCATAAGCATAAACATAAGCATAAGAATGTTCACACTTATGACATAAGCATAAGAAAGCGACATACGCAGGCGCATTGGGCTTCAGAATTATAATCCTGGGGGAATGAGACGAGTTGTAGTTTCAAAATGGTGGACGAAGAAGAGAAAGAAGAAGCGCTCCTTTTGATGTTACTGCTCCGTAGACGTCGACGGCAGAAAGAAAGAGAACCTGAAAAAAGATGGAAGTCCTGTTGGATAAGAGAAGTCTTCACGAAGAGAAAACAAGAAGAAGATTAACACAATCTTGTGCTTGAAATGCGACTGGCGGACGAGGACCGAGAATTTTATTTCCGGTAGTTCAGGTAGTTAGCATGGACGGCCTCAGCCAGTTTCTCATTAT
>Ga0126336_10002232_pt1 | contig 10902 bp, 5 predicted proteins | sample SidCmetagenome_FD_92530 | JGI IMG/M metagenome (GOLD analysis project Ga0126336, IMG submission 92530) | Coral microbial communities from El Islote,Puerto Morelos, Mexico - Siderastrea C C metagenome | ecosystem: Host-associated > Invertebrates > Cnidaria > Coral | place: El Islote,Puerto...
CAGGGAGTTAAAATTTCCGGAGAAGACTGCTAAAACTGCCTCGCTTTTCAAAATGGCCGCCAAACAAGCAATGAAAGAAAATCTGCAGTGCACTTCCAAATATGGTCATTTACGTATATCGCACGATATCTGTCATGTACGGATGACAGATATTGAGGGCTTCCTTACCATATATGGGCATAGTGACAATATGTTGAATAATAAATATACATATGTAACATGAATAAAATTAAAAATACCTGTAGGTGCACATATTAAACTGAAGTCTTAAAAAGCAATCAGTCTAACGAACATATATAAGTCAAAATTCATTCTAGTCCGGATTCGGCCTTAGTGAAGGCCTTGTGAAGTCCTTCTCAAATGTCTACGCAAACTGAAGCAATTCCTGGGCAGGTCTGAATTAAGGTATAGAATTTTGGGCCAGGTCTAAAAAGAGTGTCTAAAAAGGGAAAATCACATATTTTGGTCTGGAACAGGGTAGGGGTTTCAAGGTGTGCACGGCACACCCCACTCAAATTTTTGGGGGAGCAGTCCCCCCCCCGGGGGCAGTTCAACTTAATAATCATTGTTGAGTCGCGCTGAATGTTAGAAATGTTAAACAATGAAAAGGCAATAGACGTTCCTCACGGGCACATACTAACCCTGATCAAACAGAAACAATCTATTCTTTTCTGGATGTTTTCGCCTTACATCTTGCTGTGTTTTCTGGCCCGTCTTCTGTGTCACTTTCATTTGTCTCATTTTCATTTATATTGACTGTGTCAAATTATGTGCAGAGTGCTTCTAGTAAAAAAGGTTTTACCATTCTCCTCGGGAACGCTGTAATCACTTTTAAATACAAGTTTACATAATGTATTAGGTGTTGTCTAAATAGCGTTTCGACACTTAATTACAATGAATGTCGTGATAGATTTACACCCACTTCAGCAACAACTAAATAGTATTTTTAAAAAAATGCTTTTTAAGAAAGGAAAGGTAAGGTGGACGAGAGATCTATTAAAAAGGTAATCAAAATTTCGAATTCGATGGAGAGAAGGAGAAATTGCTGGAGGAGCGACGATTGTTTTTACGCTTAGCTTAGGGACATGGGCAAGCGGTTTAACATCGTTCTAGCTACGGAAGGCAACACCGGTTCAAACGCCGCACAAAGGAGGCAATTGAGATTCGGTTACGAAAGCCCTCTTTGAATAGAGACAAGGGCTTCGAATTAGCAAACATTTACACTATTGTAGCCCCCTCGAGACCCTGAAGTGATGTAACCATTCTTAAAATTCACATTTCCATCGTGGCTGATGAAGTTCGGTTGGTCCGAATGAAATATTCCATTTTAACAGTTTAAAACTTTTTATTGCGCTCTGAATCAGGAAAATATTTTATTACTTTTTTAAAATCATGTTTCCAGAGCAGGAAAACAAGTGATTGTATCGCTCATTGTTGTTGAATACTTTGTTGTACATTGTTGGATGAGGTGGCCAAACTTATATTTACTTGTTTTGTACACCTTAAAATGGAAGAAAAGTTGAATCAACATCACTTAACATTACATATAACAATCGTTTTTGAGCAGTGTTGTATAGAAGTGTTGAACTCGTTTGTCTGAGGTCTAAAACAATAAAAAGACAATAGGCGTTCCAAGAACCCGGTCAAAAAGAAGCAATATTTCACACAACAACATGCAGCCTCATTGCGTCCGTTTCACTACCCCGTTGCGACATCTTGCAAGATGTTGTACAGGGGGCCGTTACATCAAATATGAAGACGTGAATAAAAGATTGAAGTTTGCTTACCTTTGTCGTTCGTGTATGTATTTGATTGGGGACGGTGGCCGTTTTGAATAAGTCCGGCGCGGTGATCTTTTCGAGGTCTGGGACCGAGAAACCTTCGGAAACCGTTCTGCATATTTGATGTGACGGCCCCCTCTCTATGTTGCAGGATTCTGTGTTGATGCTGCTCCAATTTTGATTTTGGTCAATCTTTTTACGCAACAACTTCCATACATGTTTGGAATTGTCCTTCCAGCTGTGTTTGACTACAGCTCACAACATTGTTGTATCAGCGCCTGTACAGCACAAAAAAATGGCGGCAGCCTTAAGATCGAGTCAGAAAGTTTAAAAATCAGGAAATGAAAAGCGGAGAAAGGTTACAAGCTGTCTAAGACTCTAGAGAACTACAAGAAACGACAAAAACAAGACAATTTTGGTATTTTTAAACCATTTTTAGCGTGTCGTCTGAGGGTAGATTTGTCTTTCGCCCTTTTTTTTTTGCTCTAGTTAGCTGATTCATGTCTGAAAACTCGGATCTGGTGATCTCTACGGTGCGATGCTGTGGTTTTCCTCAGTTTTCTGGTATTTTTATAAACAAAATGATCCACTCGACAACCACCTGCGACATGTTACGTTAACGAGACAAGCTCCGCAGAACATTGAAGCATCTGATGCAGCAACACGCAACATTGTCGCACGATGCTGCGTGAATTGTTGGCTTTTGTTTAGCCTAAGAATTATGACTGAATTCTCATCCAGGCTATTGCCCTTCCCTACCGTGTCTTCACACAAACGCTACTGAGCAATTTTGAGTAGGTTATACGGGTTCTGTTATTACTAGATTTGAAACACAGAAAGCACTAAGCCTAGACACTGATGGCTTTGGCAATGTTTTGGGATTTGCGATCGCGCACCTAGAATGATAAAATGACACTTGCATTTTACCAGTGCTTCCGACGGTCACCAATCTCGTACCCAGAGTCCTCAGGCTTCTAGGTCAGCGGGTGGTCGCTGGGAGAGACTCTGGCCTCAAAGATTTCTTGGTTTCAGATGGCAGCCTCGGTTCCAGAGCCCGCTCCTGTCTGACTGCGACGTAATAACAAGTAAAACGTTGGTAAAATGACCTTATTAATTTCTAGTTTGATGTGAAGGCCCTCTTGAGACTATTCAAGTAACGATCATGGAGACTACCAGAGACAATCAAAGGTAATGTAAAGATTTACCCAAGCCTAAAAGCGGAGCTCCATTTTTTTTTTTTTGCTGGAACTTATTAATTCCCTAAAGTAATTACCAAAAAAGAAAGAAAAAAGGCTGTCTTTTGATACCAACGCGATCGAGATAAATACACAGGTGTTTTCCTGGGAAAATGTGTTCTGACCGCGCAAAAACCATAGTTGTGGACACAAAAAAAAACAGAATGCACTAGCTCTGCTATATTTGGCGTCTGGACCGCAGCCAAATGCTTCAAACGCAAGCGATGTGCCGACCGAGTTCGCAGCACTGAACACAGCAAAGATGACTCCTCGAAGGCAAATTTCGTAACTTGAACTTTTCGCCTTTTACCAACTTGAACTTTTTGCCTTTTTCTATGTATAGATATTATATGATTTTTCTCATGTTTAATACTTCAACACTGTCGAACAATCGTTTTGCTACGCTGGTTGCCCATAAGTACCGCGCGATTTCTTGCCAAGAAAAGGAGGCATTCTCCTCCCTCCTGTGGGTTGCCTTGGGAATCCCCTCCCCCTTCCCCTAGAGTCTGTATGGGCGGGCGGGCGTATGCTGACGTCAGAACCAAAATGTCTCGCATCGATAGGTTACCAATTTTGCTTACCAATGGTGCTCCGCTGGTGCACTGCGCGCACGGGCTCCGCTAAAAATAACATTCTTCTAAATCTTACTCCTGTTTTACTAAAATTCATGGTAACTACACGTATACACATCTTATTCGAGGGTTTTGCAGATATAATACCCGCTGATAGTTTAGGAGTTATATAGGAGCAAGAAAAAATGAGTCCAACGCCTAAGATTTCCGGGAGTATTATCTGTAAAACCAACAAACAATGGATTTATTTTTCCACCACCTTAACTCCCTCTCATTTTAGGCGTTATGATGAGTGTTGGATAACTGGGATACTGCAGTACAATAAGGTCTCATATTTTGCATGCTCAGTTGTCCTTATTTGGTAAATTGGCGTAGTAGCCATAGTACCATAATAACGTTTGCATTTTCTGTTTTTTTTTTGAGACTCTATCTAGAGTCCTCTGACTGCTTAACACTGACCCCAAAACAAGCTTGGTCAATTTTGGGAGTGTTGAAAATGCCCTGTGCTGCGTTTTAGTCCTCACGTGAAAGGCATTTTGCAAGGCTTATGTAGAGACTCGTTAAAGCGGCCATGAAGTATCACTAAAAAGTTAGTGTTCATCCATACAGCTAATGGCACCACACAAGCAATCGCCACTAAAATGTGTCTTTTCCACTGTCTCTGCCAAACAGCCATGACAGCCATATTCTGATAACGAGTCTCGATCGCTAGAGACATACTGGTGAAAAACCACTCAAACACCAGTTGAACTGAAGTATTGATAGCAAATGACTGTAATACATTTATAAGGGACTTATCTTGTACATAAATAAATTGATACAAGTGTAAGAGGCCGTTGACAGTCACAATGGCAATTGATTCGGACAACGTGCTCATGATAACGATATCAGCCATTAGCCTCTCACGGCGAGGAGTACGAAAGCTTCCCCAAGGAGCCGATGTTCTTTTCCAAAGTCGATGACAAATGTGATCAATCACAACCATGGTGCTTCGTTCAATGACTTCTGAAGCGCCATGAATTATTCCAAGAACAGCTATGAAATTCAAACTATCAAGATCCGCTTGTAGAACTCTAAATATCCCAGCACCACCGAAATACAACGGCGCCAATAAGACATACGAATATCCCGGATGGGTGATGTTGTATAACCGCTGAACAAGAATTCGCGAGAGTACTTTTAGACCGACGCCAATGAGAGGAGCGAAGAGTGGGATACTCAGTTTGCCTTGTTCGTCTTGTTTGTTATACGCTGGATAAATAAAATAGACTATCTGGCTTCCGGCAAGAAAAGATAAACAGCCTGGAACTGTCATTTGGAAAAACAAAGTCAGTTTCTGCTTTCTTGAGAGTGCAGAGAAGTGATTCGTTATAAAGTAGGTTTGCAAACATACGCTGGTGAGAAACAAAATAATAAGAGGACTACTTTCCAACGTAAAGCTATGATAAATTGATCTCTTTTGCACTTGCATAGCAACACGATAAAGTGCATCCAAGCAATAGATAAGGCAACATAACAGGGTAAGTTTCTTTTTTACGCCCATTAACTGAAATGGGCGAAAAAGTAACAGGATAATTGCAAAGTACCAGAGATGAATAAACGCGTAGAGTATCACACCTGAAATTGTTCTCAGCCATTGCACTTGAAGAGGAATTTGGTGTCGCCAATCATGGTATTCACAGTTGTGAATTGTTTTAAAACAGAGATAAGAAATCGCCATGTACAATGTACCTAACAAGGTAGCGGTAAGAAGCGAAATCAAACTACCAATGTACATTGATTTACAAATTGTACGGAGAGCAGATGGTCTAAGTCGCTTCCAAGACATGGCTCTATCTTCATCTTCGTTATCGTCCTGTATTTCTTCGTTTTCCTCGAGTGAACAGACGTTCATAACCCTTACATCGAGACTGCTACATGCTAGATAGTCCAAACTTGTAGCTTCTCTGTCGCTGTATTCTTGGCAAATAAGCTCATCAACTGGATGACAATACCATTCTCGACCTGTGCTTTCAAGAGGATTGTATCCAAAAGACTCTGCCGTGAATTCAGGTTCTTCTGGGTTGTAATGCTCTGTCACGCCTCGTGTAAAACTGAACACGATGTGGCCAAACACATCTATTAGTGTACTGCTACTCATTTTCACCTGATTAGCTATCGACCGTACTAAGATGAGATTGAAATCACTTATGAAGAGTAGTTTCTATCTATGCAATGATCAGAAAATGAAACTGTAATCTTGCTAGCTCGATTTCAGGTTGAACAGGAACTCCGAGCTCCTATCAAGCTGAATCGAAACTCGAGATGCTGAAACTGACCTCCCAAAAAGTTAATTGCACCTAATTTGTGCGGGGGAACAGGGAGCCAGAGCCCGAGAGAAAAGCTTAAAGGGGGCGGGAGTTGTACAGGAGGGCGGAAAAGAGGGGGCAGGAAGCTGGAGAAATAGGGGGAAATTACGCACCATTGCGTAATATTTTGTAATAGAAAGGCGCAAAGAGCTAGGGCCAACAAAAATGCGGCGGGAACCGAGATTAAAGCGTATGGGAGGCAAGAAGTTTGAACACCCGCAAGGCCCCCCCCCCCTCCCAAAAAAAAGCCGTTCTTTTCTAATTTCAGTCGCTGTCTGCTTGCTTGCAATTGCTTGACTGGTCAAGCAAAAATTTCTAGAATTCTAAAGGGACATCAAATAAAGTTGATTGATTTGATTTTTGAAAACATGAAATTTGCTTGGTTTCTTTTTAGTGAGCTTCTCTAGTATGACTAGACATGTGTTGTTTGTTATTATAACACTTTGCCATTTTGCCATTCTACTCCTCTAGTAAGAAGAACTTTAAGTAATATACAGAATGAGTAGCCGCCGTGTTGTATGCGATTTACCAACTTGAGCCGAAGGTGAGAATTTTGTAAATCGGATATTCGAACTCAATTTTACGAATGCGGGCAGATGGTGAGAGTTTTACTGATGCGGATACAACACGAACCTCGGTTACATCGGACACGAATGCTGCATCCGATTTACAAATATTAATGTAAAAAAATCACTGTTTTTTATTTTTCTTTATGAATTATTATATAAGGATTGTTTACGTTATAAGACGCTTTTATAAAAAAGCAGTTTATAATTATGAGGAGAAAGTCAACCATCTTCTTGTTGTTTCGACACCGCTGGAACAGAAAACTCTAGAAACTTTGAACTCGTTTGAATCGGTTTCACTGTCTCCGTCTTGCTTGACTGGTCAACGAAACGTTTAGGATAAATTAATTAAAAGCTACATCAAGTAAATTTAGTTTAATGTTTTTGAAATCGTGGGGGGACTATGCATTTATTGCAAGATACGTGTTAAGTTATCACATATGCCGTTAGGAGGCGCCTACAAAATTGGTGTTCCGCAACAACAAACGCGACATAAATACGTGTAAGAATCCACTCTCGATTTGCCATTTTCTTTTCAGTTAGCTTTTATTGAATGACATAATTTTTTTAAAAATCTTACTCTCATTTCATTGAAATTCAATGTTAACTATTTACACCCTATTCGATGGTTTTACAGCTAATGCCCGCCGATGATCGATGATCAGAAAATGAAACTGCAGTGTTGTTAGTTTCGATTCAGCTTGAACAGGAACTCCCGAAACTGACCTCCCACAAAGTTAACGGCACCTAATTTGTGGAGGAGGAAAAGGGGGGGTGGTGGGGGGGATCCCGGGAGAAAGCGGGCGGGAGGTGGAAGAAATAGGGGGAAATTACGCACCATTGCGTAATATTTTGCAATTTAAAAGCGCATAGAGGAGGCCAACAAAAATGGGGCGGGAACCGGGATTAAAGGGTACGGGATATGACTAGACAAGTGCTCTTTGTGATTACGTTTTACCATTTTACCTTTTCCATTATTCTATTATAAGATGAGGTTTAAGAATGGGCAGCCGTGTTGTATGCGGTTTACGAACTTAAACCGAAAGTGAGAGTTGTGTAAATCGGATCGACATACGATTTCGAGGTGATGGCGAAAGTTTTGCTGATGCAGATACAACACGGACCTCTGTACTGATTACATCTGATATGAATTCATCTAAATGTTCACGTTTATCGGCTATTTTGGCGATACCAGTCACTTAAGATGAGTAGTTTGAAGGAAAAGTAAATGTAAATCACTAGTTAGATACTAGAAACTTCGAACTAGTTTGACGTCCTGCTCACTGTCACCAGTCTTGCTTGACTAGTCAAGAAAAGTTTTAATAGGATGAACCAATTAGAAACAAACAGGAAATGAATTCAATTGAATACAGTCACGAAAGCTTTCGTTAGTGACCACCTCGGGAATTCAGAAAACTAGAGCTTGTAACTTACGACAATGGGCCCTCGTAAATGACCTTGTGATGAAACAATAGAGGGAGCCGCTAACGAGAGATTTTAGCAGAAAGCTTGGCACTTGTTGGTGGCTACTAACGGTAAATTGTAGTAATAATATAATAGTTTTTATTGCCTATCACAGAAGAGGTTTGCGAATGTATAGGTCAAAGAACCATCGTCGCTTATATTATGTACTGCTCTAAACTTCTTCAAGAAGTGAACGCTTTTGTTTAAGTGTTGACTGAGCAGTCGCTTGCAAAAACTTAAAAACAAAGGAAAAAAACCAGTCGGTAATTCACAAAAGAGGTCGCCGTCGCTTCCCGGGGTGGTCCCTTACCAGAGCTTTTAATTTCAGAGTTTTTGAAGTGACAATTTAAACGGAGTTTTACGATGCTGGTCGTAACTAGAGCTGGTAATTTACGAAAGTGGTCGAAAGGAGAGCTTCGATTCGCCTGTAGTTTGGTTTCGATTCAACCGCTGAGACAGAAACCCTTAAATAAGTTAATTTAAAGCAACATGAAGTAAATTTGAAATCAAGGGTGGATAACGCATTTATTGCAAGATACGTGGTTCTTCGCAGGGACAAACGCGACAGTATACATGTATGCTGCAACGTAATCCACCCTTGATTTTTCATTTCTTTTCAGTTAGCTTTTATTGAATGACCATGGTTACAAATAATTTTTTTTCCTAGGAAGCACGTGTGTTTAACTAAGTGGCCATTATAACTGGACCAGGCGGGGCGGACGGAGGGGGGAGGGGGGAGGGGGGGAGAAAGGAAAAGGGCCAGGCACCGAGACTTAACCCTGGATAGGAGAAAAGAAAGCTACGTAAGCAGCTTTACAGTGTAAATTAGCCCTTAGGTTTACTCTGCTTTAGTTATTGCGTGTGTATGAGCCCGAGTATCGCCGAGGGGAACAGCGATATATACAATTGGACAGGAATATTAAAGTAGGGTGCACAAAAATTCCCCACTCGAATTTCCGCAATTTTTAGCTACGTGTGTATTACCCTCCAGCCTCTACTCAAAAGCCAGGTCACTAAGCATACAACTGTAAAATAGGCAATTGAAAAACCAATATTTTATAACTACAACGGAGGCTTTTTCCTTGCTTTTTTAGAACAGTAACAAGTCCAATAATCAAACCAATTAATCAAACGTACGCGTAAGCTGTTTTGATGAGTGTTTGAGTAACAAGACTGACAAGGATACTACAACATAATACGGTTCGCAACCGGGAGAATACTGTGAATATATGCTCATATTTTGCGTGTTCACTTTTCCTTATATCGTAAAATAACGTAGTAGTGGAATCATAATCAAGCTTATCCAATTTTCTGTTCATGTTTTGAGATTCTATCTAAGATTCTGTGGTTACTTATGACTGACAGAAAAAAAGAAATATATCTACGTCAAAGCTTGGGCCATGCCCTTTGGAACTTCTATATTCTTAAGTAAAGGGCATTTTGCAGGGCTTATTTGGAAACTCGTTATAGCGGGCATGTAGTATCACTAAAAAGTCAGTGCTAGTCCATATAGCTAATGGCACCACACAGACAATCGCCATTAAAATGTGTCTTTTCCACCGTCTCCGCCAATCAGTCATGACAGCCATATTCTGATAACGAGTCTCGATCGCAAGAGACGCGCTGGTGAAAAACCACTCAATCGCCAGCTGAACTGAAGTTTGGGTGGCAAATGACTCTAATAAATTTATGAGGGACTTATCTTATACATAAGTAAATTGATACAAGTATAAGAGGCCGTTGACAGCCACGATGGCAGTTGATTCGGACAACATGCTCATGATAGCGATATCAGCCATTAGTCTCTCACGGCGAGGAGTACGAAAACTTCCCCAAGGAGCTGATGTTCTTTTCCAAAGCCGATGACAAATGTGATCAATCACAACCATGGTGCTTCGTTCGATGACTTCTGAAGCGCCATGGATTATTCCAAGAACAGCTATGAATTTCAAACTGTCAAGATCCGCTTCTAGAACTCGAAATATAACGGCTGTGCCAAAATACAACGGCGCCACTAAGACATACGAATATCCCGGATGGGTGATGTTGTATAAGCGCTGAACACAAATTCGCGAGATTCCTTTGAAAACCACACCAGTGAGAGGAGCGAAGAGTGCGATAAGTAGCTTGCCTTCTTTGTCTTGATTGTTATACGCTGGGTAAATAAAATAGACTATCAGGCCGGTCCGGAAAAAAAAAGTTAAACAGCTTGGCACTGCCATTTGGAAAAACAAAGTTAGCTTCTGCTTTCTCTCGAGTGTAGAAAAGTGATTTGATATAAGATAGGTTTTGCAAACTTACACTGGTGAGAAACAAGATAATAACCGGACTCTTTTCTAACGCAGAGCTATGATAAATGGATTTCTTTTGCACTTGCAGAGCAACACGATAAAGTGCGTCCACACAATAAATAAGGCAACATACGAGGATTAGTTTCCTTTTCACGCCCGTTAACTGATATGGACGAAACAGTGACAGGATAATTGAAAAGTACCAAAAGTGAATGAAAGCGTAGAGTATCACACCTGAAATTGTTCTCAACCATTGCTCTTGACTTGGGTGTCGCGAATCGTGGTATTCACAGTTGAAAATTGATTTATAACCGAGATAAGAAATCAGCATGTACAATGTACCTAACAAAATAGCATGCAGTGAGAAGTGAAATCAAACTTCCAATGTACATTGATTTACAAACGGTGAAGAGAACGGATGGCCTAAGTCGCTTCCACGCCATGGCTCTATCTTCATCTTTCGTGTCGTCCGGTGTTTCTTCGTTTTCCTCAAGTGAACAGGCGTTTATAACCCTTACATCAAGCCTGCTAGATGCTAGATAGTCCAAGCATGTAGCTTCCCTGTCGCTGTATTCTTGGTAAATAAGCTCGTCAACAGGATGAAAATACCATTCTCGACCTGTACTTTCTAAAGGATTGTATCCA
>Ga0126336_10002233_pt1 | contig 10900 bp, 7 predicted proteins | sample SidCmetagenome_FD_92530 | JGI IMG/M metagenome (GOLD analysis project Ga0126336, IMG submission 92530) | Coral microbial communities from El Islote,Puerto Morelos, Mexico - Siderastrea C C metagenome | ecosystem: Host-associated > Invertebrates > Cnidaria > Coral | place: El Islote,Puerto...
CTCGCCAAAGCGTTCTTGAAGCATGGGGGGCCCAGACAATCTGTTTGAAATTTGAAGGATTTGTATGGGAATATTACGAGCTTCCTATTTAAAGCAAAATATCGGGGGTAATGTTGATATTTTTCTTCAAAATAAACGTAAACTTACCTCAATTGTTGTGATTTGTCGACCTGGTAGCCGTAAATGGCGAATTTTGGCGATTGCGTTCGGCGTTTTCCTGAGCGTAATAAGAGAAAGACAAGGGAAGAGATCTTCTCAGAACCGCTCCAGCGCCAAGCCGAAATTCACCGCGAAATTCGCATCGCCCCGCTTCCAAACCGAGCTCCAAGCAAAGCTGAGATGTTAAGGATTCCTCTCCTGTCATTTGCTTGAAAATCCGTCCAAATTACCAAGCGCTAGCCGCCGAATAAAACACATATACAGTTCAAATGATCCGTGGCAAATTTTCGTGTGTCGACCCCAAACGGTCACGCTGATTGTCTGGGCCCCACGTGGTTAAAATGCGAGGAATTGACCTATCCAACATATAAACTCGTTTGTACTGCAGTATTTTTGGTTCCCTTCTGCCCGTTCAGACGTGGCTGTAATGGTGGGCAATAAGCTAACAGATTAGGACTTTTTTCAAAAGTGTTTTGTAGAAGAAAACAGAAGGTTTTTGTTAAGACTCAACGGCTGGAGTGTTATGTAGGTGACTTGTTTTTGTCTTGCTCGTTTAAGTTACTGATTGTACTTTTGCTGAGTTTTGAACTGCAATGTGTGTACTTTTGACCACGTGGCTTGGCATTCTATTGTCACTTTTTGGTGCCTGCCAGTTGGAATTTATTTTCATGCTTCGTATGTTCCTAGGCTTATTATGTTGTTTTTGGTTAGCAATTTTCTGGTCATGTAATACTTTTGTCAAAATTATATTTGCTGAATTTGTGTGCTAGAATCAATGAATTTAGAATGGGGTGGAAAGATGAGCCATGCATGCACATTCTGTGGGCATGTAACACTTTGTGACTCAAGAAAAGAGAGAACTTCATGAGAAACTTTTGATGAGACCACAAATAATCCAGAGCACTGACACTGATATGCTAATAGCTCTTAAGCCTTATTTTTAACTAGACTATCATAATTCCAGGTTTTGAATACTATACTGTCTGCAACAACAACAAAAAAACTCTTTAAATCACTAATTAATTATATATCAGTTCTGCTGCTCTTTTAATTCATCCAGGACATCATCACTTCACTGTTTTTTTAACTAACATTCCTGGTTTGAAAAAGGGTAAAAGATGCATAATTTCTGTAACCCAATGTCTGTCACAACTGCCCTGGAAAAGAAAACAAAAGACATAAAAAGGGGGAGTCCTGAATTGAGTGGTTACAAAATGTTAGTATTAAGGAAGAAGAAAACTTGATCCCCGTGATTTTTTTCCTTGGTTTTTGACCCCAAAGTGAATAACCCAAAGGCTAAGGTGTAATGCAATGTAATGTGATGTGGTGTGGTGTGGTGATGTGATTTGATATGATGTGATGTGATGTGATGTGATGAGAAATTGGAACTGGTCACAGGGTTTGTACAGGTCATAGAAAATGTGGAAAGTCTTGGAGTTTTTAGAATTTCAATTTCAAGGCCTGGAAAGTCATCAAAATTAAAAGTCTCATAGAAATTCATGAAAAGTGAAGTTCTTTGTACAAAATAGATGCAGCAGTTGTTCTTCTTGTTGTTGTATTTTTTTGTGAGTAACAAGAAAGTGAAAATTAATAGCTCACAAAATGGATCTTGTGAAGAGTTTTATAAAACAAGGCAAAAGTTTGGTCATCGAAAATGTTAAGGTCATTAAAAAGTCCTGGAAAATCCTGAAATTGTGAAGTCTACAATGTAGCTCTAAGAGCTGGAACCCAAGTCACTGCAAAGAAGATGCTGATTGACTCCAGTGAACTTTCTTAGCATCCATTTTATACATGTAGATGCTTGAATTTGCAGCCTTTGGTAGGGGTTTGGGCACCTGTAGCAGGGTGAGTGTCCTTTTTTTCCCTGGAAAAAATACCTTTGTTCATCTCAATTGAGGCCCAGTCGATGACCGGGTGCCAACTTGGATTTGTTGTCGTCATGTGCAAAGATATGACTTATCATGAAGTCTTTAACCAGTGTCGCACAGGGGTCATGATAAGATCTTTTTTCACTTCTTTCCAACTTGAAAACATCAAAAAAGGAACAGCCGTTGAAAAGGAAAGTAAGTTATCGATGATCAGAAAAGTACACTAAAATTAATTCAATTTGAAATAAATGTAAAGTAGACATAAAGTTAATTCTTTCCTTCAAAAAGTATTAACAACAAAAGTAATGTGCTGGGAACAATCTTGAAAGGATTTAAGCATAAATGGTTGAAATTGCTAGAAATATCCTACAAAATGGAACTCGTGCAGCGGGTGTGTTTACTGGATACAGTGCCAAAAGTCTTAAGGACGGTGCCTCCTTTTGTTACTGCGCGTACATTCTGCGCATCTTGGGATATTCGGGTTTATTAAGGAATTTACCCGCTAATACAAACAATATTTTTGTGCGGTTTATGAGTATGTGGAAAAGGCAGATCTTAGCAAGGGCTATCAGAATCCAAAAAGAAAATTGGGGGTAACCATGCATTTTTCAGAGATAATTGAGCTTAAATTTGGAAAGAACGTCCCATACATTCTTTGTATTTTGACGTTTTTTTAGAATTATGGTTGCTTAATTATCTCTAAAAAATGCGTGGTTACCCACATTTTTCTTTTTGGATTCAACTAACTCTTGCTGAGATCTACTTTTTCCCCATAGTCATGACCTTTGCAAAAATACATCTATATTAGGGAGCACCATCCTTAAGAAAGTGCTGGATGCTTAAGTTCACATCTTTAGGGAACATACAAAAGGTGCAGGGCACCTTAGGTTAGGTGAGGCTGGGGCTCAGTGCTTTGTTGTACTTCCTGAAAAACAGTGACTAAGCAGAATAATAATAATAATAATAATAATAATAATAATAATAATAACAGGGCTAAAAATTAACTTCAGTGCTTGGTCGCCACTCGGGCCAGTATCGCTGAATTCTTAGTGGCCCAGGCCAAAATAAAGTGGCCCTCAAATTTTCTCTGCTAACACAAAAAAATTTGAAACCATTTTTGCTCGAATAAATGCCTCACGAATGTTTCGAACGTGTTTTCTAGTAGGGTGTTCGACTGACACGCCAAAAGAAATTTGCTTGATCTTAACATTTTCTTGAAAGCTCACATTTGCCAGTGTACTGTCGAGAAATTGGTTAAATTGTTATAATAATATAAACTTTGTTCGGTCTGTATTGGGAATCATTCGTCTTGTTCTTCCTTGCCCTATAGGTCAGAACCTATAGGTTCTGACTTGGTCCATAAACTTGCAAAGAAAAACCGGACCATTTTTCCCTAAAATGGACAAAACGATCTTCTCAACGCCTATAAACTACAGTATCTCGATTCTCAGTTTCTTTCGAATGCTTTTGAATTCAGCTGAAAAGTAAGTCTATTATATCGAGCAGTGTTAAGTGATTTTGCCGATATTCATGTTTGAAAACGTACCACATCTCGTGTCAACAAAATCAAAATGGCGTCTACATATTGGAGCGATCTAAAAACTCGATCACGAACGGTTTGAATTTTGCACTTTAGAACGAAACTTTTACTACATTTGATGAACTAAGAGTTGAGGAAAGAAAAGAAAGAAAAGAAAGGTACTCCAAGGAAAAACATTTTTTGTTATTGTTATTGTTATTCATTTCATACTTCTCAAACTGTAGTCGCCCTTCTGGCGACCAAACCTTAACTTTTAGTGGCCCTGGACAATTCTTAGTCACCATGGGCGACCGTGCGACCGCCAAGTTTTAACCCTGTAATAATAATAATAATAATAATAATAATAATAATAGTAATAGTAATAATATTAATAACAGATGCATTATGAAAAGTAATTTGTAATTTGTTGTGTTCTTGTACTGCCAAGAAACATGTAACCTAAGAGCTGTTAATATGGCTTTACTAGCAGGACACTTTGTTTCTCCTTCAGTTTACAGTCAACTCTCTTCATAACTGACACCATTGGGACCAAGATATGCTGTCCGTAATAGAGGAAGTCTGTTGTAGCAGGAGTTGTTTTCAGTAATTTCTTATTCTCTGAGACTTCAGCTGCTGTCCGTAATAAAAGGGCCAGTCTGTAATAGCGAGGTGTCCGCAAGGTGAGAGTTGACTGTATTGCCTGTACAGTTTTTATAGTATTTAGCTGTTTGTGTGGTTGTTCCACGGACCATCCCATTGAATTCTTTAATTTGATTGTGTATTTTCATACTAATTTAAAAAAGGTCTACATGGATGTGTATCCTTTAGCTGAGAGTAATAAATATTTTTGGTTGTTTTAACATTAGGGAAAAACGATGATAGGTTTGCCAAAACTGAAGAGTTGTGGTCAAAGTGACTTAGGTGATGATGGAACGAGAACCTGGGATGAGCAGATAGGAGATTACATTGACAGGAACTATCCAGGCTGGCAAAATCCAGTACACACCTCCATGGTTCCACCCGAATTTTCCTACAGAACACGAAATCCCGATGAAGGGCAACGAACAGAGAAGGACTTCTTTGAACTTGTGCAAAAGTTTGGAGAAAGTCGAAAAGAAGGAATGTTTGTGTTTCACTCCCCTAGATTTAAGGAGAGGGATTCAGAATGGAATGAGTACCTTACAAAAACAGAATCCAACTGGCTCATAGGTGAACATGATTTTGTTATCATTCACCGCCAGCTTGGCATTGTGTTTTTCCAAGTAAAGGCAGCCTCCAAAACAAGAGGCAAATTTGGATTAGCCAATCAGCAATTGGACAAAGACCAGCAATCTTTGCATGCATTTGCAGTTGAATATCTTCAAGGAAAACTGAAGAGAGATGTCGACAAAGAAGTTTACTTGTATCCAGGATTCGTGGTGATGCCCAATTGTCCTCGACCCACTTCACCCCAATTTCAGTATAAAAATGGTATCTTCAAAGAGGACTGTGAGACTGTGGAGGCATTTTCAAAGTGGTGGGAAAAGAACATAAAACGGAAAATGACAATTGACCAGGAAGTGTTCGATTGCTTGGTAATGCGGTGAGTATATGTCTCATTTTTGAAATGTCAATCATAGTATTACTGTTTACAAAAATGTTTACATTGCTATAATGTATGTGCCACTTGCCAAAGTTTTTTATTAGGCTGCTTTTTGACATCTTAACAACTTTTTTTTATGCAGTATCCTGATTGAACCCATAACTGTTACAGCAACACTTTTTGTACTGTAAAATAAAAGCAATTTCTCTCTTAACTCTGTACTGACACTGCTATGCCTGTGTGCAGAATAAAAGTTTGCGAATAAATAATTGAGAACCCTGGAGTGGCTGACCAATCAAATCTAGGAACCAAGCTAATGCAAATAACAGCCGTTCATCTGACAAATGTCTGGTAAATTTTAGGTTTTGACTGGCGAAAGCTTAGCCTGGTCAGACACTCTGACCGGGGATTTCTGATTTCGTAAAAAAAACCTTGAACTTCGTGGCCAATTAATATCAAACAACTTTATTTTCTTATTCAATTACAATACAACGTAATTTTATCACGCGCCTCGTGTTTTCTCTCAAGCCATGTACTAAACAGGCGCCAATGTGTTTCATGTTAATTTGTGCAATTTGCAGTCACATCCTAATAGATAACCAGGCTGCATTTAATGTAAATTATATTCGACCAAATACAAGTAAAATCTGAGGCCTCATTTTATTACTTGTTGTCTGCTGTCTGCAAGTTTTCTAGGTTTATATTTACCGTCGTAATTTGACCCAATTGATTAGTTTATGCATATTTGATATATGCCCGAAATTGTCTAAATTGAACACTTTTACATGTGATATCAAAATGCGAAGGCTTCAAAAACAAACTAAAAAAATGTAAATGTAACCAAAAAGTTTCGGATCAGCATGATCACAGGTCAGTTTTTATAAACGTCTTTGGTTCAAATAATATTATTTCCTATTGCAAAGTGACATTTTCTTTTGTGAAAAGCGTGAATGTGCAATTAGTCACGCTTCCTAGTAAGTTACGATCAATTTCAATGCCAAATACAGTTTTATTTTCCAATTCAAGCTCACAATTTCAATTGAAAGAAAAGTACCATCTGTCTGTTTAAAACGTTTGTTATGTGAAGGGGGAGACAGTTAATGATTGGGGGGAGCAGGGATGGCACAATGGTGAGAGCGCTCGCCTCCCGCCAATGTGGCCCGGCATCATATGTGGGCTGAGTTTGTGTTGGTTCTTGACCCTGCTCCGAGGGTTTTTCTCCGGGGTCTCCGGTTTTCCTCCCTCAGCAAAAACTGACACGCAGCTCAGTTATTCAAGCTGGCTGTTGGCTGTGCTCCAAGGTCATGCATGGACCCTACAGCGGCGCCTACACATGCTTTCGGTCCGACCTTGTCGAGCTGCATCCTTGCTGTACTTTGCTTGGGCGATTGAGCGAGACAGTTATTATTATTATTATCATTACTAGATAGTTTCAGTGTGCTAAATACACAACAATGCTTTTCGATCTTTTTCTGTTCGGTCCTGAACACTGAAAACAATGTCCAATCTTTCACGGAAAAATTACTGTTGGAAAGTGTCGAAGAATTCACTTCAACCAATTTCAACTCTCAGAATGTTATTGCGAGTTTTCACATTCCATCTAGTGAAATTTGTGCCAAGCTGACAAGCTGCCTATCACTTCATCACTTCAGTAATTTGCCGTAGTTATCGCAGTGGGAAAATACGCGGGAAAACAGAGAAAGCACGTGAATGCAAGTGAGTGAAAAACAAACTGTCAAAGTTTGTAGACCGTGACTTGTGTTTGCATTTAATAGCTTCAATAATCCATAAAAAATTGTTTGGTTAACAAGCAATGGATTTTTTTCAATGGCAATAATTATGATCCACAGTCAGATCTTAAGTCACTGAAGAAAAATCTTGACTGAAGTTTCGATGAGGAAAGTTTCCAGCAACTACGATGAAGTGACAACCAAACACTTCTGGACAAAAAACCAAAAACCCAGGAAAGTCTACAAACAACGACCAGTCAAATGTGTCCTAAAGCAAGATTCTTCTGGGGACCTCAGTTCATCCGAAAAATCTGAAGAGACTCTCTTCAAAAGCGAAGAGGAAGACACAGACTATTATTAAACCATTTTTGTCTGCATGATGCTCTGAAAAAAAAAGTTACTGTTAGTAGTGCTGTGTATTTTAGGAAATTAATATCTCAAGCTGAAGGGAAATTGAAATATTGAAACCCGTGAAATGGATTGCACTCTCTAATTTTGAATTTCTAACTATGAAAATTATTTTTGTCAGACCAGACTGGCTTCTTGTCTGGCCAAAACTTGACAAAAATTATTTGCAAGCTCGGGAACTGCAAATTAATGTAAGTTGACAGTCTCTTTTGAATCTTGATTCTCGACCGTTCCCTGGTGGAAATTGTGCACAGGATCATAATAGGATCCTAGCTGTTAACAGTAGCATTTCTAAGGGGCCACTAAGGCCAGAAATTCAAGCAATGCTTATAGTTACTGTTACACACACTTTCACTCAAAAGCACAATCTCAGTTTCGTCACATAACTCCCGATTTCCCGCTCTGGGGAAGACCCGGTTGTACTCATGAGCACCACACCACTACATCATTCCTCTTTCTCTGCATGCCTATAAACTCCTATGCAGGTAATGTGAAAAATGTCAGCAATGTCTTTTTATAATAAATAAAAAACTTTCATAAATGCAGCCATCTCAAAGTTGCTACTGTCATAGCAAAGTCACCATCACCGTTAGGTGGTAACATAGTCACTGAGTCTCTTGGGGGTCGGATGACTCTCCCCGATCTCCTTGGTAACGGTAGTTTCTGGATTGGACTCTGATCCTCAGCTGGACCAACAGTTACTCCTGTCTCCAGGCTTGGTGTGGTTTCTCTCCAGATGTCTGCTTGCATGGTACCACTACAGGACCTGCAGGGTCCATCTCCTTTGGCTCTACATTTATGTTTTGAGACACAACTCGTTTGACATGCTGGATGTTACGCTTGTACTCCACACCTTGGGGTGACTTTAACTAGACCTCATTACTTTAATATGCTGTGACCTGGTATGGCTCTTTCTCATAGTGTGGGGACTGCATATTCTCCTTCCTCTTCTCCAGTAACACCAGGTCTCCCTCCTGTATTTACTTCTCTGCTGCCTGGTGCCTCTTATCAACATAATCTGCACCAATCTGCTTCTTCTCTGCATCTCAATCTCTAGTTTGCTGATATCCCAGCTCTCCAGACTCCTCCAAATCAGCAACCTCTGGTAATTTAGTGGATATTTTCCTTCCAAACAGTAATTCGGCTGGGATCCTGCACTATGAAACCAGCTTGTATTAAAAAGTCATGAAAGAACCATGAAAAACTGGTAATCTTTGTTTTCATAGCCATGAAACATGCATTTATGAAATTCATCGTCTGGACTTGATTCTTCTTGTGCGCCATGAAAATAATGTGAAAAATATTCATCACCATTAAAATGTCTTGAAATCAAACAGAAATTTGTTTTCATGGCAGTTAAACATACCATGAAAATAGCTTCTTTGGTAAATGAACCATGAAAAAGCAGGAAAAGTAATTTTCTGAAATTTCACGTGGGCTTTTCACTATTTCTAGGATTTTCAAGACCCCCAAAAAACACCGAAAAACCCAGTGCACCCACCTAACTACTGTATTAATTAATTAATTAAATTTAATATTTGTGTTGCGCGGGTTCTATACGGAAATGCTCACCCGTGCATAACAATAATACAAATAAAAATTACAGATAAATTTACAATAATTTCAAATAATAATCTCATAAATTTACAATGACTATTACTTAATGCTAATAAATTAATTAAACTAATGAGATGCTTTTTTAAATAAAAAGGACTTAAGGAGTTTCTTAAAGGTTAGAATTGGAAAAATAGTGTTTTGAACTGATTAGTTTTGTGATTTTAAAGCTGATCTTAATATTAAAACTAATTAAAAAGTTAAAAAATAAAAAGTCTCCGTATTTTACTGCAGCTAAATCAGCCGGTGAACACCTTTTAAGAGCTTGAGTGCACAATATCATAATTTTTAAAGCAGTGAACTATCTGATTTCCGAACTTTTGCAGAATACGATCCCTGGATGTTTTTAAGTGATTCTTGTTTTCTTGATATCCTGATAAAAGCTTTTAAAATTAGAAGAAAAGTGAGTTTCTCAACTGGTGTTAAGTCAGCCGCCATCTTGAATGGATTGAGCCCTTCTGGTCAGCAGCCTCTCCAAGAGCAGTTAGGGGCTTGGGGATAAGCATGAGAATGAGGTTCAAAAATTTGTTTTTATTCAGGCGCCATTACGAAGAGAGTTTCCTCTCAGTTTATACAGAGGAGAATCTCTAATATAAACATGGATTCCCTAACTTAACAAATAGATAAGTACAAAACATATGTTATAAATTTCTATACAATCTAAGTCTGGCTTCAAACAAGTAGATGCAGTGAGATTTGCACAGGATCTTCTTTTCCTGTCAATTAGGCATAATTTATAGAGATACGATAAAAATGTCATGTGATGCTTGCTTTGCAAAGATGTTGGGGAAAAACAATAACCTAGCTTTATTATTTAGGTCAACCCATTTGAAAAACATTCCGACAAGTGGGTTGACCCACCGCATACACGTGGATTCGCGACCCTTCCGTACATCAAAGGCCTTACAGAACCACTAACACGGTTGCTCAGATGTCATGACATACTAGTCACTAATAAACCAGTTATAACACTCCAACAAGAATTCCCAGCTCCTAAATTCCATCCGGAAAAAGAAGACCAATGCAACGTTGTCTACAAAATTCCCTGCAGCACATGTTCGTGGAGCTATATTGGCGAAACCGGAAGGTCATTAAACACCAGAAAGAAAGAGCACACTAGAAACGTGAAAATGCACACCAAAGGCTCCAATGTGGCAAACCATGCCTGGTCCAAGAACCACCAGTTGACTTTGACAATGTGTTAATTATTGATAAAGCTAACTACCGCCACCTCAAGACCCTTGAGTCTTGACACACTGCAAAACCTGTTTACGCTGACAATAACTCTTGCCCGCTCCCCAATCAGTATCGCATTCTTTTAAACAAACATTTAGCTTTCACACTTTTAGCATTCTTACTTTACATTCTTTCGCATTTATTATTCCTTTACTTTTTAAATAATCATTTTACATAGTCACTTCATTCTGTCCGTTGAAGACAACAGAACGGTTGTCGAAAGCTCATAGATTTTTAACAAATTTTTAACCAGAGAACGTTTTATTCTTATTTCTTTGTACTTGGGATTGTTACCCGCTAGGTATTTTGGGGGGGTTATTAAACATGGCGACTTGAGAGAAACCCGTGTTGTTCACTGTAGTCTCATTTTAAAAGAGAATGACTTGGTAGGTTTGACATCTGGTAAGTTGAGTCACTAGCCACCAGGCAAGTGAGCTTCAAAAATTTACTAGCTCAAGGCACAATTCAGTCACCCAGGTTCCTTACCAATGTCTTTCTTCGCCAATATCATCTAGACCGTGGCAGTAGAGATTGTGAAAGACCTTAAGGAGGCAATATACATGGATGCCTTTTTACCCCAACATTTTCGCCTTTTTTCTTAGTTACCTCCAGGAGATTTCACTCAATCCAAAAATGCTATCATAGGGTCATAGTGCGAGTTCCCATAAATCTGAGAAAATTTTTTTCGCGATTTTTAAATTAAACGTAAAGAAGGAGAAGGGGGAGGAAAATTGATGAATTTTAAGAAAATTGAAAATTGTTAAGAATTAAAGGTGAGTTAAAC